>Ga0272442_10004305_pt1 | contig 19547 bp, 18 predicted proteins | sample SSMForm2O_FD_200262 | JGI IMG/M metagenome (GOLD analysis project Ga0272442, IMG submission 200262) | Marine sediment archaeal communities from Little Sippewissett salt marsh, Falmouth, MA, United States - SSM-Form-2O | ecosystem: Environmental > Aquatic > Marine > Wetlands > Sediment ... | reverse complement strand
CGTTCCGGATGCTGAGGGTACGGAGGAGGCGGGCGACAAGACCCGCCTGGGATTCCATCGTGTAGTCGAAACTCAACGGAGCGTCGCTATAGCCGTAGCCAAGAAGGTCGATCAGCAGCGCTCGCTGGTCCCGCAGTCGGGGATGACGGACGGTCTCGGGGAAGTCGGACGAGGAGGCCGCCCCGAGACCGTGGAGGAAGACGAGAACGGGCTCGCGCCCGGGAAGGTCGTGATACCTCAGGTAGGCGTCGTGTTCGTCAATCCGATACCCATGCATCGATCATCGTCCTCCAGCGCTATCGCGGCTCGATCGTCTCCCCATACCGGATGCCGCGCTTCGCCTGCTCGGCGAGCATGAACGCCACGCACGCGGGATCTCGACCGATGATCTCGGGCGGAATGATCCCGGGTTCGCGGTAGAGGCCGGCATGAAGCAACCGGACCGCCGCCGTCGCCGCATAGCCTGTCGTCCGCGCCATCGAGGTCGTCTTCGTCGCCGGGTCGAATCGATCGATGAGATCGTACGTGTATCGCGTTCGAACCCCGGAGGCTTCGCCCTCGACCTGGATTCGCATGACGGTGATGTCTTCCTCCCCTTCCTGCATCTCCCACAGTGGGAAGAGGAGGGCTGTCGTCAGATCGAGCGGCCGAATCTCACCGCCATTCGGAAGAGCCACCGGCTCTGTCTCGAACAGGCCCGTCTCGCGAAGCAGCCGGATCTTGTCGGCGTGCCCGGGGTAGCGAAGCGTCTTCTCGATCATGTTCGGCGCATGGATCGTCTGGGTAAGCGTGCGGAGTCCGTCGGTGTTGAATGCCTCGAGCGTTCCGACGACAGGAAACTCGAGCGGCTCGACATCGGAGAGTGCCGGGCGTACGACGAGTTCGCCGTCAGCAATGAACCGCGCCGGGCGCACGTACTCCTCGATCACGTCGATCGGCGAGAAGACGGCGCGGTACTCGTAGGGCCCGGTTCGCTCGGCCGGGAGGCCGCCAACGTAGATCGTCACCGAGTCGGTCCGATCGAGGAGGCTGTCCGCATGTGCGACGAGGAGATTGCTCATCCCCGGCGCAACGCCGCAGTCGACGATCGCAGTGACGCCGTTGGACTTGGCAAGCACGTCGAGCTGGAACGGATCCTCGGGGAAGAACGCGATGTCAACGACGTTCTTCCCCGCTTCGATGACGGCTTTCAGTGTTCGGAAGCCGAGGAAACCGGGGACGGCGCTGACCACGAGATCGGCCTCTTCGATGGCGCGTCCAACGGTGCTCGGAAGGGAGAAGTCGACCCGTTCACCCGGGATCCCATGCGCTTGGTGGATCGCGTCGAGGCGGCCGTGGTCGCGATCCGTGACGCGAACATCAAATGCACCCTCCTTCGCCAAGTCGACGGCGATCGCGTTGCCCACACGACCCGCTCCGAGAACGATGATCTTCACTTCGTGACCTCCTTCTGAACGGCTGATTGTACTGACTTCAAGAGGAACGACCAGAGACGTCTGGGAGACGCGGGGGCGGCATGATCGAAGGAGTGATGAGCATGTCTTGGGTCGACTCGCGGGGTCTGGGCCCGACGCTCGATGGAATCGAACATCGGCTGGAGAGGGGTGCGAAACCGCGCTCGAAGAGCGAGGCATCGGAGGCCGCTGCCTGGCTGCTGGCGCGGCAGCAGCGTCGCGGACGAGGTGCGGGGATGTTCGAACCCCTGCGGTCAGAGTTCGGGAGACTCGTCTGGCGACGGGCGAGCGCCTGAGGACAAGGCGCGCGGTGCGAAACGTGTTGAGTCATCGGGCCGTTCGAGTGCTCAAACGTCTCGCAGATGGGGACCCGCGAATCGACCACGCTGTCGAGCACGCACTGGACGCATTCCGCGATGACTGCTATGCGAAGGACCATTGCGCGATCGGCGAGTGTGCGCACTCCGCGATCAGCTACATGCGATTGTCGGCGCACCTTGGCGGAGACGGACACCGCGAATGGATCGAGCGGGAGCTGGCGGTGTTGCAGGCACGCCGCCTGAAGCCTGGTCGCTGGAAGGGGTTCCCGTTCTACTACACGCTGCTTGCGTTACTGGAATTGCCCGGGGAGATCGCGAACGGCGAGCTCCGGCACGCGGTCCCAGCGTGCCTTCGTGTCCGAAGCCGTGTCGATCCACCGGAGTCCATCGCGACACGGCGAGGCGATGTCGTCGGGCGCGTGCTGGACCGGATGCTTGATGCAGCGGCAGTTCGCCAGCCAACCGGCAGGAGACCGGGGACGATCCCGCACCTCGGAAGCCGCGCGGCCGCCATCCATAACCGTTCTGCGTTCGGACGTCACTCGGCGATCGGGAGGTAGAGGTCGAACGCTCAGGTCTCTGGATCGGTCTCCGTTGGGTGGATGACCTCCTCGAGGTCCGTACACCCACTGGGCGGCCGGGTGTGCGGGCCGTCCTCGAACCAGGCGACGAGCTCGCGCGACCGGAAGTCGGGCTGCCGACAGTCCTTCCCGAATCGGAAAGGACGCAGATCCTCATGCAGGTTCCCGCTAGGCAAGGTTGAGAACTGCCCGCAAATGCTGCCCTGTGTACGAGTTGCCGGCAGCGGCGACATCCTCTGGAGTTCCGGAGGCGATCAGCTCGCCGCCAGCGTTTCCTCCCTCAGGCCCGAGGTCGATGACGTAGTCGGCGCACTTGACTACTTCGAGGTTGTGCTCGATGACGATGACGGTATGCCCCTCGTCAACGAGGCCGTTCACGCAGTCGAGAAGCCTCTGGATGTCTGCGAGATGCAGACCTGTTGTCGGCTCATCGAGGATGTAGATGATGTGTCCGTGCTTCTTCTTCGCGAGTTGCGAGGCCAGCTTGACCCGCTGTGCTTCGCCACCCGAGAGCGTGTTCGAGGGTTGGCCGAGCTGCAGGTATCCGAGGCCGAGACCGTTGAGCACTCGGACCTTGCGAAGAATTGCGCGATCGCCTGCAAAGAAGCTCTCGACATCCTCGAACGACATGTCAAGGACATCCGCGATGCTCTTGCCGCGAAGCTTGATGTCGAGAACTTCCTTCTTGAACCGTCGCCCCTTGCAGGAAGGGCAGACCGTCTCGATGTCAGGGAGGAACTGCAATTTCGTCACGATCACACCATCTCCGAGACACTCCTCACAGCGACCACTGAGATTCGTGTTGTAGCTGAACGTTCCTTGGTGGTAGCCTGCCTCCTTCGCTGCATCGAGCTCGGCGAAGAGCTTTCGGACACGGTCGAGAACGCCCGTGTACGTGCCTGGATTCGAGCGTGAGTTTCGGCCGATCGGAGACTGGTCGATGTGGATCACGCTGTTGACGTGCTCGATTCCGTCAACCGCGTCTACGTCACCAGGGCGCGTCGTGTGATCCTGCAGGCGCGCATGAAGGCTCTTGTAGAGCACCTCATTGATCAGGCTGGACTTCCCCGATCCGGAGACGCCGGTGACACAGACGAAAAGACCGAGCGGAATCTCTACATCGATGCTCTTGAGGTTGTTCTCTCTCGCGCCGCGGATTGAGACGCGCTCCCCATTCGATTGCCTTCGCTCTACAGGAACTGCGATCTGCTCACTCCCTGCGAGGAACCGCCCTGTCGGGGAGTCATCGCATGCTGTGATGTCGGCGAGCGTTCCTTGGGTTACGACACGACCACCGTGGATCCCTGGGCCAGGTCCCATCTCCACGATGTGGTCTGCGGCACGGATCGTATCCGGGTCATGCTCGACGACGAGAACGGTGTTCCCGATGTCGCGAAGTCGCTTCATTGTGCGGATGATCCGATCGCTATCCCTCGGGTGCAGGCCGATCGACGGCTCGTCGAGCACGTAGAGCATCCCCATCAGCCCGGATCCGATCTGCGTGGACAGGCGCACGCGCTGATTCTCGCCTCCCGAGAGCGTTGATGTCGTGCGGCCTAGGCCCAGGTAGCCGAGGCCGATGTCGAGGAGAACGTCGAGGCGTGTTGTCAGGTCAGTCAGGACGGTTGCTCCAACCTCCGAAAGGTTCGAGGGAAGCGTGACGGTGGCGAGAAGCTCGCGGAGGTCGTCGAGTGGCATCATCACGAGGTCATGGATCGTATGACCCTCGACTTCCACGAGCATTCTCTCCGGTCGAAGACGCGTGCCTTCGCAGTCCGGACAGAGTTCCTCACTCATCAGCTGCCGTCCGATGTACGAATCGGAGTGGACGGACTCCCCGCGATCGCGCTTCTGTTTTGCCCATCGCTCGGTGTACGCGACGAAGCCTTCGAACGTGATGCTCTGCCCGGCCTGGCGGACCCTCTTCGAGGAACCCGGAGGCTCGAGCATCTCGAACGTCTTTCCATCGGTTCCGTAGAGGAGAAGGTGCTTCGCTGTCTCGGGTAGGTCCTCATAAGGCGTGTCGAGATCGATCTTGCCGTACTGCGCGATGCTGTAGAGAAGGGCGAACCGCTGGGGGTTCGAGAGATTCATCAGCGTATTCGAGATTGCGCCTTTGCGCAGCGACTTGGTGGGGTTCGCGATGATCTTGAGTGGATCCCCCGCGAGAACGGAACCCAGCCCGCCGCAGGCGCGACAGGCGGAGACCGGGTCGTTGAACGAGAAAAAGCACGGCTCGAGATCGTGAAAGAGCATGTGGTGCTCGCAGGAGCCGAGTTCCTCGTAGTACGCCGCGAGCTCCCGATCGGAGAGGGGGGACTCGACGACCTCGAGTCTCATGAGCCCACCGCCGACACGTTTCGCGGCCTCCAGGGACGTGACGAGCGCGCGATGGACATCGCCGCAAAGAGAGAGGCGATCGACGACGATCTCGATCGCGTACTGGCCATCCTCGTCGAGGTCGAGGCGGTCTCCGGAATCGTAAGGCTTCCCGTCGATGACGAATCGTCTGTGACCAAGATCCCGCAGCACATCGAACAGCCGCCGGTAGGGCTCGTTGTAGATCTTGCGGACAGGCGCGCGCAGCTCGACCGTCGTTTCATCGGGCAGCGCAGAGACGCGCTCGATCACCTGTTCAGCCGTCTTGATTGGGATCGCTTCGCCGCAGTACGGACAGTGACCGGTCCCCGCGACGCAGAAGAGGAGCCGCAGGTAGTCGTAGAGATCGGTCATCGTCCCGACCGTTGAGCGCGGATTGGGGACTCCGCGTTGCTGCATGATGGCGACGACCGGCGAGAGGCCGAAAACCAAGTCCACATCGGCGCGGCGGGGCTGCGTGATGAGGTGGCGTGAGAAGGCTGGCAACGAGTCGAGGAGCTTTCGTTGCCCCTCGCCGAAGATGACGTCGAATGCGAGGGACGACTTCCCGGAGCCCGAGACCCCCGTGACGACGGTCAACGCTTCCCGCGGAATCTCGACGTCGATGTTCTGCAGGTTGTTCTCGCGGGCACCGCGTACCTCGATCGTCGTTCTCATGTCTCGCCTCCGTAGAAGTAGGCTGCCTCTTCGAACTCGACCTGGCCCTTGCGCGTGAGCCTCACCGGCATCGTTGCCCGCTCGATCAGGCCCATCTCCGCGAGGGCTTCGCAGGCCATCCCGACGCCGTGAGCGACATCGGGCATCCCGATTCGCCCGCCGATCGCGCGCTGAATCTCGGTTGCAGTGCGCAAGATACGCTCTTCCTGCAGATAATCGAGAAGAGGCTTGTGCAAGACTTCCGCGTTGGTCCGCAGGTACTCCTCGAGTTTGTCTCGGATCGCGAGGAGAGCTTGCGCGTCGCTGTGAGACTCGAGTGCTCGATTCCAGATCGTGGCGTACGTCTCATCGAGCCTGCAGGCTCGCGAGACGAGTTCGCGGCAGAGGGCCTCGCCATGCTGCAAGAGGACGAGGCGCGCGTAGTCTTCGAGGGCGTGGACCGTCGACAGGTAGCCTGTCGTGGTATCCTGCCGAACGACGAGCGCTTTGGTCGCCCCGTGGAGCTGACCTCCGAGACTGATCGCGTAGCGAAGCCGAAGGAGCTCCAGATCGCGCTCACCCACCTCGGCCGCCTCGTCGAGGTAGTCCTTGAGGGTCGGCTCCTGCGCGTAGAGCAGGTCGCCCGATGAGAAGATCGCGTGGATTGTGGAACCGCGCAGGGTCCGCTCGTGAATCCTGCGAAACTGGCTCCGTGAGCAGACTTCGGCCGAGACCTGAATCCCATCCTCAACGAGGGAGTACGCCTGCCACGGCCTCTTCTCGTCGGATGTCACGAAGATCACATCGATGTCCGAATGCTTCCAGACATCGCCCCGGTGTGCGCTTCCGTAGACATAGAGTCCAATGAGCGTAGGATCCGATCGCGCCAGCTCCGCGAGCCGAGCAACGGATGCCTGGTAGCGTTCCTGTAGCGTCTGGCTCGACATGACTCCCCTTCTCCTAGTCGGCGATCGGGAGGTAGAGGTCGAACGTGAATTTCTCTGGATCGGTCTCCGTTGGGTTGATGACCTCCTCGAGGCACGTACACGCGTTCGGCGGCCGGGTGTACGGGCTGTCCTCAAACCAGGCGACGAGCTCGCGCCAGACGGACCCGATCTTCGAGAGGCCCGTGAACCGTGCGACCGCATACTTACTTCCCGGGACGTCCTTAATCGTGATGGGGGCGACCGCTTCGACGTCAGGGCCCACGGGGAGCCAAACCTCGTATCCGTAGTTTGGGCTTCCCGGGGATGGATCTGGATTGTTGAAGCCGAACGTGCGATAGCCGGGCACACCCGGCTCGAGCCCAATGCTCTTGGCGAACGGGAGCAGAAGAGAGAACGCTTGATCCTCCGGCTCGGTTCCGTACCCCAACGCGCTTGCGACGCGCATTGGCTCGAGATCGACGATGCGTACATCACTCAGTGCCATGGTCTCCCTCCTTCAGAGTCTTAGGCGCTCTTCCTGCGAGAGGGCATTCTCGAAGTCGAAGAAATCGAACGGAGCGCCGTAGTTACTGCTCACCGCGAACTTCGTGAATCCCATTCGTTCGTAGAACCCGTGGTTCCTCACCGCCCACGCCGGTGTATCAAGGGTCCAGCGAAGAGCGTCCGGATGGTTCCGGTACATTTGCCGCAGGACCTCCTTGCCGATGCCTCGGTTGTGGTAGTCGGGATCGATGTAGATTGCCTCACAGCGCCACTCGCCGTCTCCGAGATCAGGCCGGGCGACAGCGAGGAGGCCTCCGACGAGACGATCCTGCCCGAGGACCAGCTTGCAGTTCGTCGTGTGGTGCGCGCCGACGATGCGTCTGTCGCGGGTCCACGCATCCGAGGTGTGCGGCAGCCTCTTGCTCGGATTGACCTGCGCAAGGTTCCCGAGCCGGACCCTCTCCGGCGGCCACGTGCGATCATTGTAGAACGCGAGTGCCGCGATCACGCTGAGCGATCCCGCGTCCTTGGTCGTGACGTCCTGCATCGAGATCCTCTAGTCCGTCTCCACGATCATGTACAGATCGAAGACCCACTTCTCTGGATCTGGCTCGTTCGGCGTCTGAAGGGACTCGTACCCATAGTGCTTCGAGGGGGGGCCGTCGGCGTACTCCACGTCGTACCAATCGCCGAGCTCCTGCCAGACGCGGAAGATATTCTGCACCCCGGTGAGTCGCGTGACGACATACGAGGCGGCGGGCATCTCCTTGATCTTGACCGGCTCTTCCGCCACCGTCCCGGGCTCGACGCGCATCCAGAGCTCGTACCCGTACTCCGCTTTTCCCGGCTGCGGGTCCGGATTGTTGAATCCGTACGTTTGGTGCTCCGCGGATGCCATCTCAACGCCGATCCTGTCAGCGTAGTTCTTCATAAGCTGCAGTGCCTCCGGCTCCGGTTCTTTGCCGAAGCCGACCACGCTGGCGACGGTCATCGTCGGCAGCTCTACCTTGCGAACCTCTAGTTCCTTCGTCATTCGAGCCTCCTTTGGTCAGTGCGAGTCGTTTCGCTGCGTACTGCACCTCGCGGCACATGCCGCCGGGGGGAGTGGACGCTGGCGATCCCCATCGTCCTTGCTCGCGCACCGCCTGCTGCCGACTCGCGCGTGCAGCGCACGGCGTCGCGAGATCTCCTCGCATGGGTGGGCTCGTCCCGGTTCGGGACATGGCGCCTCGCGTCCCAAGGAGTATTGCGGGTATTGGCGACATCTCGTGTCCTAGTTGCACGGTGGCGTCTGTCTGGCAAACGAGACGCTATCCGTGCCGATCGCCTCTGAGCCAGTCGACGCTCCTCCGGGCGTGGGGCGGCGGCAACGGTTGCTCCGGCAGGAATCTCAGGTTAGAGACGACGTAGATCTTCATCGCATTCACCGTACCCACGACGCGGCAACCGGGAGATGTAGGTCGCATACCCGCTTCCTCGGGTCCGTGCCAAACCCAATCGCGCGTGCCACGCGCATCGGCGGAAGGTCCACGAGTTGCACTTCACGGTCCGTCATATCTTCCTCCTCCTACAACTTCATCCGCTCCTCCTGCGGCGAATCGTTGATGAACTCATAGCCACGGAACCACTCGTCTCCTGCCGGACGAATCTCCAAGAGCCTGAAGCCTACGCGCTCGTAGAAGTGATGGTTCCGGGTTGCCCACTCCGGCGTTCCGAGCCGCCACGCTTCGACATCGGGATGCAATCGGTAGATCTGCCGGAATGCTTCGGTTCCAATCCCGCGTCCCTGATAGACGGGCTCGACAAAGATGCGCCAGAAGTTCTGATCGGAGTACTTGGGCGCATCCGCCACGATGACGCCCCCAACCAATCGATTGCCGAGCAGAATCTTGTAGTACGCCGTGTCCGGATGCTCGATCACACGCCGCGTCCAGCCAATATCTGTCACACCCGGCGGCCCTTGACTCGGATCTTCAGTCTCGAGCAGACGGCTCCAGTCCTCCGGGGGAATGAAGCGAATGTCATCATGGAATGCCCGTCCCTGGATAACTGTCAGTGGCCCAGCGTCCTCTGGTGTTGCCGGCTCGAGTCGGACGGGCCGCGTTTCCCTGCGTCTGCGGGTGATAGCGCACATGGAGTCTCCTTTCGGTTCGCCGCTCGCGGGGAAGAGCCCGTGGGTGCCTCGCGCTGCGGGCCACCCGACCGCGATCGCCTAGCGTACGTCTACGTGGTTGGCAAGCATCTTGAGCATCTTGATTTGCGCCGTGTGGTATAGCGTGTGCTCAGCCACCCCATGAATGAACTCAATGGCGCTTCTCCCAGTCTTCTTTGCTGAGGGCGGCTGATCGAGGTCCCTTGGATCAAAGCTCCTGACGGTTTCCACAAGGTGCTCACGAGCCTCTCGGATGAGGTCCATTTCCGAAGTCCATTGGCTGTCATCGAGGGTCTCGAATACGACGGGCCAACCGCGTGCTCGTAGCTCGAATCCTACGGGCAGATCCATGTCGCTGAGTCTGTTGGCTACAAGGTTCTCGAAGTACGTGATGTGCAGCGCAATGTCGCGAATCGAGATCATCTGCGGATGGGGACGCCACACCGCCACGCGCGGACTCACTCCATGCAGAGCAGCCAATACCGTTGGGGCCCCATGCCATGGCCGGCGTCCAGGGGTGGCGTGAATGGACAACATCGCCGTCTTGATTCGTGGGTCCAGCTTCTCCATGCAGTCCGCTCCTTTCTCTCCTCGAACAGTCTGCCGACCATTTGTGACATCCAGTGTCACAGACGTAGAATGCGCATTTAGGAGGCGTCAATGCGTGCCGATCGATTGCTGTCGATCCTGATGTACCTGCAGACGCGCGGGCGCACGACAACGGATCGTCTTGCCGACGAGTTCGAGGTCTCGCGCCGGACGATCATTCGCGATCTCTACGCGCTGCGGGTTGCCGGATTCCCCGTCTACACGGAACGGGGCCCTCATGGAGGCTGCTATCTCCATGAAGAGTACCGCAACACGCTGACCCAGCTGACGACGGATGAGATCGCAGCTCTGTTTCTGTCCAGTATCCAGGAGCCCCTCAAAGATCTTGGTCTTTCAGATCCGCTCCGCGGCGCCGTGCTCAAGCTCACGGCGGCGCTTCCCGAGTCGAGGCAGGCGGCGCGCAGCCGGATCACGGATCGGATCTTGATCGACTCGAGTTCGCGCTCGAGCCGAGAAGGCGTTGGCGGTCATCTTGCGATCCTTCACGAGGGGTTGATGAATGACCGCTGGGTCCGAGCAACGTTCGAGCGGCCGTTTGGCGTGATGATGACACGGCGTATCGCCCCCTACGGTCTTGTCGCACGGTTGGGAGACTGGTCTGTGGTGTGGGGCGGTGAGGACGAACGATTGCGCGTTGATCGGGTCTCACGCGTTCGAGACGCGCGAATCGAGGATGCCGGCTTCGATCGGCCGCCGACATTCGACTTGGGAGCCTTCTGGACGGATTGGCTTGCCCGTCAAGAGGCTGCGGGGCCCCAATTTGCGGTGCACCTACGCGTTCGCGCGGACGCGATCCCCTTCGTCCAAGACCGGCTCAGAGCGCGTCGGGGTGTCTTCTACGGCGTGCCCGCGCCTGCGAAGGACTGGGTGCCGATGGACATATCCTTCGCGACTCTCGGAGAAGCGCGGCAGATCCTGCTCTCTCTGGGCGGCTCCGTCGAGGTCATCGCCCCGGAGGCGCTGCGCCTGTCCATCCAGGATTTTGCAGAACAGATCAGCCAGCTGTACAAAGGATAGGATCATCGGCTGGACTGGAACGCGGTAGGATGAAGGGTCAAAGGGGGTGGCCATCCTGCGCTGTGCAATCATCATCGGGCTAGGGCTCTGGCTGGCTGTGTTCTGCAGTGCGATCGCTGACGAGTCTCCACCCTTCATGCTCTCTCCGTGGCGCTTCGGCGCGATTGCGTGGATCGAATCGAAGCCGGCCGATTGGGAGGCAATCACCGCCGAGGCGGCGCAGGCCGTCGAAGATGTCTTCGCGCTGTGGCGACTGCCGATTCCGAGCCCGACCGGTAACTGGGACGATCCGGCGTCGAATCCTTCTGTCTATGGAAGCGGGAGGGTCCCACAAGTTATCAAGAAGGATCCGGGAACCGGGAAGCTATGGCGGTTGAACCCGCTTGCGTGGGGCGAGGAAGAGACCTACCCGCTTCTTCTGATCCTCTTCCCGGATGTGGAGTGCATGCTGGAGGCCACGGGGGGAATCGGCGCGGGCGTCTACTACCACGGAAGTCCCGCGGTGCCGGGTTCGGCGATCTGGTTCCAGGGACTGACCGGCGTGCCGCGATCCATCATGTGTCTGCTGGATGACCTGACTGTGCTCTGGCACGAGCTAACTCACTGGATGACGGCGATGGCGCTTGGGGCTGCGGAACTCGATGGGGTCTGGCCTCCCTATGTGATCGTCGAAGGACTCGCGGAGTACACGGTCGAGGCGCTATGCGGACTGATAGGAACGGAGTTCAGCGTCGCGCGCCAGCCTTCCGTCGTCGCCTGGGCGAGCGAGAACTCGTTGGGCGACGATCGAGCGGAGTACGACCCCTACTCGATCGGCGTTTCGATTGTCAGCTACCTCGTGGAGCGTGACGGGAAGGCCACCCTGATCGACTGCCTGCCCGACTGGGCCGCAGATCCGTATGGGATGCTCCGGGCAGTCGAACCGGGTTGGCATGTGTACCTCGGGCTCGGCGCAACCCAAAGGTATCCAGAGCCTGGGTGGGTCACCCGAAGCGTCCAACTGCTTCCTTAGGTAGACCTCTCGATGGCGGCTCGTTGCACGGGTAGAATCGCTGGCATCGAGGAGGTCCACATGTTCGAGAAGCTGTTCACCAGACTCTGTTTGGAGATCTCAGGTGTGCGCGCGAAGAGGTTCGTTTCGCAGATCGCGCGGTTCCACAGGATTCAAGCGTCGCCCGGCTACGACGACGCGCTCCGCTTCGTGGAGACGGCGCTCGGCGAAATGGGCGTCGCGACCCGGGTCTCGGAATTCCCCGCTGATGGGAGGACGGAGACGTTTGGTTGGAGGGCGCCCCACGGATGGGGGATCCGATCGGGGAGCCTGCAGCAGATCTCTCCGAAGACGCGGCTTCTCGGCCTCTACGAAGAGATCCCGCAGGCTGTGCTCGGACAGTGCCCGGGCGGGTCCGCCGAGGGGGAGATCGTACACATCGGCGAGGGCGCGAACGTGGAGGATCTTGAGACGCTCGATCTCGAGGGACGCTTCGTGCTGACCACGGGGCGGCCGATGCGGGTGATCCGGAAACTGAAGGGGCGAGGCATTGCGGGGCTCATCCTCTATCCGACGGCAGAACGCGCCGCACCCGACTACGATCTGGTTCAGTATGCCGGCCTCTTCCCGAACGCCGAGGAGATCGACGACCTCCCGCTTGGGTTCTCCATCTCCAGGCGAGCCGCTGACGGTTTGCTCGGACAGCTGCAGAAGGAGCCCGTCACGGTGCGCGGCGAGGTCGACGCGCAGTTCCTCGACCATCCGATGCGCGTGCTCGAAGGGTGGATTCCCGGAACCGATGCCGACGCGGACGAAGTGCTGGTTGTCGCGCATCTCTGTCATCCCGCGCAATCGGCGAACGACAACGCCTCCGGGAGCGGACTGCTGCTCGAAGTGGCGCGCACGCTTGCCGCGCTCGCCGAAGAGACTCCACTACGACACACGATCCGCTTCCTATGGGTGCCGGAGTTCAATGGGACGATCCCATGGGCAGCGGCGAATCAAGAACTGCTCGGGCGGACTCGATTCACGCTCAACCTCGACATGGTCGGCCAGTCGCCGGAGATCATCGGAGAGCCGCTCCGCGTCTTCCGCACGCCCAACGCGCGGGCCAGCTTCCTCGATTCGTGTTTCGGACCGATCCTAGCACGGATCGCCGCGTCATCTGCATCGCTTTCGCCGCAGGGTTCGCGTCGCCCACTTCACTACCTGATCGACGCGCCGAGTGGAGGGAGCGATCATCTGGTGTTCAACGCAGCCCCGTTCGAGCTGCCCTCACCGATGCTCGGTCACGACGATCCCTATTGGCATACCGATCTTGACACGCTGAATAAGGTCGATCCGACGAGGCTCAAACAAGTCGGAATCCTCACCAGCCTGCTCGTGGGTCTGCCGACGTGGGCGACCGAAGAGGGGGAACGTCTCCGGGACTGGTTGCTTGCGTTCAGCGCGGCGGAGCTGGCTCGTGCGAGCCGGCTGGCACGGGATCTGCCCGGCGGCGCGGGCGCACAGTTGATGAGGATCGCGCATCGGATCGAAGAGCAGCGATGGGAGAGCCTGGCCGCGATTGCGGAGATCGACGATCGCGTGGATGCTCATCGGGAGGCGCTCGTCGCACTCCTTGCGTCCTTTGGCCCCCAGTCTGCGGCTTCACAGAAGATCCCGAGTGGCGAGATGCCACGCTGCGTGGCCGACGGACCCGTCAGCTTCATGGCGTTCGATGACTTGGGTGCTGAAGAGCAAGCGTTCCTGAGAGAGTCTGTGGCCGGGAACCACGGAGCCGCGGTTCACAGTCTTGTTGGCCTCTGCGATGGGACACGGACGATTGAGGACATCGCGCTGCAGATGACGCTCGAGTTTGACAAGCCCTTCGCGGTGGAGGACGCGCGACGTGCGTTCGAGCTTCTCGAACGTGCGGGGTACATCAAGCTGTAGGCTGCGGAGGGGACCGATGACCAAGCTGTGGCACTCGATTCGCGACGTCATTCGCCGCTACGATCGCAGGTTCTGGACCCTGTTCGGAGTTCAGATGGTGGTTGCAGCCGGCTTCGGCGCGGCGATGCCGTTTGTCAGTATCTACATGCACAGCCAGCTCGGCGCGTCGATGAGCCTGGTCGGCGTGATCATGCTGGTCTCGGCGGTGATCGCTGCGGGCGGGCGGATTGTCGGCGGCGAGATTGCGGACCGGATCGGGCGTCGACCCGTGATCGTCGCAGGGATGGCTGCGCGGGTGGCAGCCTTCGCCTTGATGGCATTCGTGGTGTACACGAGGGCTCCCGTACTGGTCGTCGGGGGCGCGTTCATGCTGATCCGGCTGTTCGGGGCGATCGTACGCCCCGCACTCGCCGCGATGGTCGCCGACGTGGTGGAACCGGAGCAGCGGGTCGAAGCTTACGCCGTCTTTCGAATCGGCCAGAATGCGGGCTGGGCGATGGGACCGGCGGTTGGAGGGGCGCTCGTCGCGACGTCCTTTGCCTCCGTGTTCTTCTTTACCACCGCGGCAAGCCTCCTTGGGCTCTTGCTGATGGTCTTCCTAACGACGGAGTCGATCCGTGTCGCTGAGACCTCGCGCTTCTCGATCCTCCGCGTTCTCGATGTGACCCGCGATGGGCGATTCCTGCTCTTCTGCGGCTGGTGCGTTCTGCTCTATGTCGTGATGGGCCAGTTCGCGAGCACGTTCGCGGTCTTCTCGCAGGAGATCGTTGGCATCTCCGGGCAGCAACTGGGGTGGCTGTTCACGGTGAACGGGGTCGTCGTTGTGCTGTTCCAATGGTGGGCGGCCCGGCTCGCCAATCGCGTTGGCATTCGGTGGGGACTCGTGCTCGGCTGTCTGTTCTACGCTGCAGGATATCTCTCCGTCGCCGTGGCGCCGGGGTTCGCGTTCCTGATCGGATCGATGGTCGTGATCACGTGGGGCGAGGTTGCATTCTCTCCGACCTCGATGGCAGCGGTTGCGAACATGGCTCCCGCAGCGAGGATCGGGCGCTACATGGGCTTCTTCGGATTGACCGAGGCGCTCGGCTGGTCGCTTGGCCCGGCGATCGGCGGTGTCCTGTTCGATCATCTCGTGGACACCCCGCTCCTGCTGTGGGGGATCATCTCGGCGATCGGGCTGATCGCGGCGCTCGGGTTCGCGACGACCTTCCGCGAAGCACCACGCGTAGGTGGCGGTTCCTCGATCGACTAGCTGGCGCGGAACGCGGATCCCGTTCCCGAGTAGATGGGGAAAGCATCGGAGGTTGACATGGTCATGTGGCGCGCAGTCACGCTGTTCGGCATTGGGATCCTTCTGATCACTGCACTTGTCGTCTTCGCGCAGGGTGATGCGCCGCTCGGGGCTGCTGGCAACCTGCTCCGGAATCCGGGAATGGAAGAAGGCGAGGGTAGCCAGCCAACGGGTTGGCTGGCGGTTGCTCTTCCGGGCGGAAACGGGGTGATCCGATTCGATTGGAGCGATACTCGATCGAACCACGGTGCACGCTCGCTTGGGATGAGTATCGAGGGGACGAAACGCGGCCTTTGGCAGCAGATCGTGCCAGTGGAGGGGGACAGGATCTACCGAATGACGGGATACCTCGCGACCGAAGGGATCGGGCCGGAAGGCGACGCGCATCTGCAGGTCGTCTTCCGGAGCGCTGACGGGACTGTGCTCGAGTTCGTCGACTACTCCGGGCACGACCGCACGCGCGATTTCGCCCTTGACTTCCCCGCGGATCTCAAGTTCCGCGCGCCCGACGGAGCAGTCCGGGCCGAAGTGAATGGCTACCTCCAGGGACCAGGGAGCGTTTGGTTCGATGACTTCGTCTTCGCAGCGGCGCCGATTGGAGCGATCTCCGGAAGGGTCACGAACGGAGACGATGCGGTGGAGGGGGTGAGAGTCTGGATCCACGGCGATCCGTGGGGCAAAGCCGTCGAGACGACCACAGGGCCAGACGGGGCGTATGTGCTCGCGGACGTTCCGGTCGCCTTCCCCCGGTACATCGTGCTCGCGGCGAAGGATGGCTACAAGACGCTTCCGCAGGGCGACATCGCAGTCGCGGCGAATGCAACGACGACGCTCGACTTCGCTCTTGAGCCGGGCCTTGATCCGCTCGACGACCTTGAGGTTCGCTACGGATTCCTCAACTGGGCTGAGCCTCAGGAGAGACGCGATGTCCCAACCGATGCGGTGATCCCCGCCGACCGAAGCGGCTATCCCGACACGGTCTGCGCGTTTCTTGAGCCGGATCAGTACATCACATCGGATCACCCGGCCATCCAGGCGCTTGCTGCGGAGCTTCTGGAATCCGTTCGTGAGGAGGATCGCCACAAGACCTACGACGTTGCCTGGGCCGTCTATGCCTGGGTCAGTTCCAACAAGAACCACGATGCTGTCTTCGGGAATGGGAGCGATGCGTACCGAGACGTGACGAGTGGTATCTGGCAAACAATCCAGGGCGGCGGCTGGTGCTGGGGGCGAAGCTTCTACGACTGGGCGTATAAGGCCCACGAGTCGCTCAAGCAAGGGAGCTTCATCTGCGTCGAGCACTCCTGGCTCTGCGCGGCGCTGCTTCGCGCACTCAACATCCCGGCAAGGGCACGGGTCGGCTCGGCCCAGTTCTGGGTCCAGACAGCAGCCGATGACGGCTGCTGGGTCGGGATGAGTACCAACGGTGGCTCGAACACCTACCGGCAGCATGGCGTTCTCGGAGAGGGGTTCGGGGGCGCGACCGAACCCGTATTCACGCCGGTGACCAGCGAGGCTTTCCTGCACGAGGACTGGAATCTCGAAAACCCCGGCCTGTGGCGCGAAACGCATCCTTGGGGAGAGATCTACATCGGCACGAATACCGGCCTAGCACGGGCGATTGCCGATCTCGAACGCTTTGCCGAGACGGGCGAGGCGGCACGCGGCAACGGGAGGAAGCTTGCCGATGCCGGTGTCTACGAGATCCACTACAGCGCGATCACGATCAACCTCTATACGGTGGCAGATCAACGCCTGCTCGATGTCCGCTTCCCGATGGCCACCGAGTCCGAGTACTACACGGATACCGGCGAGCGCGCCTTCTGGACGAACCATCCCGAGTGCGCCGCCCGGACGTGGGTCGAGGAGATCACCAACCCGCCTGTCGAGGGTACCCAGCGCTGGTTCCACATCGAGTTCGATCTGGAGTCGCTGCTGCCCGGCTAGCGCGCGCCGCGCCGCGGCTCGTCGCGGAGTCAGGCGTGCAGTCGCTATCGCCGCGGCACCCGATCCGACTGCTTCCGCTTCGTCTCCTGGAGCTTCGCGAGGGCCTTCTCGATCTCATCCTCGTTCGGTTCTCTGCCGAAGCGGCTCGTTAGCTGCTTGATTAGCCGGTCTCGCTGCCGTTTCTCTTCGCGTCCCATGGCTCTCCCTCGCATTGTCTCGGTTCAGACCGTCATTGTGCCCGCTGAGGGCTTCGGGCGCGAGGGGCAGCGGTTCGGTTCGCGCGGTTTCGCACGAAACGTGATAAACATCACAATCGGGCAACGTGCAGGCTGATAGCCGGTACTTCGGGCGCGGCCCGCTGGTACCGCCTGGATGGATCCCATCCGGCGGAGTAAGGTCTCTGCCATTGTGACAGCGCCGCGGGTGGGGCCTCAGGAGATCAACGGTCGTCGCTATGCGATTCCGTTGGCGAGCACGTCGATCTTCCTCACCGCAGCACACGGCGGGCTCGGATTGCTCATCAAGCTCTTTCTACAGCAGCAAGGCTTCTCGCCACTCATCATCAGCTCCGTGTCGAGCGTCAACGCGGCCGGCGTCATGCTTGGGAGTCTCTTCTGGGGACGACTCAGCGATCGCGGCGCGCGGCGTACGCTTCTGTTCATCACATCGATCGGATCGGGAATCGCTGTCACCATCCTGCTACTGATGCCGCCGGCGTCGGTGATCCTCGCAAGCAGCTTCGCGCGCGTCTTCATGCGGATGGGGTTCATGACGATCACCATCGCGATCATCTCCGGGGCGAGTGTCGTCTCTCGACGCGGCAAGAATCTCTCGTTCGTCACATCCGCCCAGGCCTTCGGAATGTGCGCGGGAAACGCGGTGGGCGGCTTCATGCTTGAGTATCTCGGGTTCCGCGGGGGATTCGCCGTAGCAGCCGTTCTGTCCCTTGCCGGATCCGCGTTCCTCTTCCTTCTGCCGAATGAGCGGGTCACCGTCGTCGAGTCGAAGCAGTCTTCGTGGTCGCTTGCCCTGTCCGCCGGTCTCACCGATCTCTACATCAGCACCGTCCTCAGACAGATGGCGATTCACGGCGCGTTCTCGCTGCTCGCGGTCTACATGGCCTCCGTGGGGATCCCGCCTCGCTACATCGGATTGGTCGCCGCAATGAACACGGGGACGCAGGTTGTGGCGATGCTCGTCTTCGGGCGCCTGGCCGACCGAATCGGGCGCCGACGCATCTTCATGCTCGGGTTCGCGCTGTCCGCACTGACGCCTTGCGTATTCGCGCTCTCGACGCACATCCTGGCGATGATGGCGGGCTATGTCACGTTGGGCCTAGGTTTTAGCTCGCTCTACATCGGATCGACCGCACACATCGGAGACCGGGTACCACCCGACAAGCAGGGAACGATGATGGGGCTCTACGAGACCTCGCGCGGGCTCGGTGGCATTCTCGGGCCGCTCGTTGCCGGGTCGATCACGCCGGTCGTCGGCTATCGCGGGATGTTCCTCGTGATGGCTTGCATCGCCGCACTCGGCTTCCTGCTGATGTACATCCGGCGCAGGGTCGGCGTGAGCCAGAGCACGCAACCCGGCCGCTCCTCGTAGCAGGCACAGGATGGCGGCGCGGTTGCGCCGCATGCCACCACGGGCGATGGTCGGCTCACGAGCCGTTCCACGGTAGAATCATCCCAACGACTGCTAAGGAGGCGGCACGTTGCCCGATTTGGCGCTCTTTCTCTTCGGTGCTCCGCGACTCGAACAAGGCGGGGCGTCCGTTCCGCTGGGGCGCCGGAAATCGATGGCACTGCTGAGCTACCTTGCGGTGACTCGAAGCCGCTACCGCCGCGATTCCCTTGCCGCTCTGCTGTGGCCGGATTCATCTCAAGGTGCGGCATACTCGGCGCTTCGAAACGTCTTGTGGATCCTTCGGCAAACACCGGTGTCTGCCTTGCTACACACCAGTCGTAGCGTCGTGGAGCTTGCGCGGGAGAACGGCCTCTGGGTCGATGCGAACGCGTTTCGCGACCTTGTCTCCGACTGCCCCGGCCGCTCGCACTCGTCCATCGAGGTTTGCCCGGAGTGCGCACCGCGTCTTGAGCAGGCGATCGCGTTGGCGCGCGCCCCGTTCATGGAAGGCTTCTCGACGTTGAACTCGCCCGGCTTCGACGATTGGCAGCTGTCTGAAGCGGTCGCGCTTCGGCGTGAGCTCACCGAAACGCTCGATCGCCTTGCCGCGTACTATGCCGATCGCGAAGAATGGCCGAATGCGGTAACGCACGCCCGGCGCTGGGTGCAGGTCGATCCGCTCGACGAGTGCGGACATCGCCGGTTGATGGCCGCACTGATGGCCCAGGGCAAGCGCACCGAAGCGCTCACGAGCTTCGAGGAGTGCGCACGGGCGCTGCATGCGGAGCTCGATTTGCAGCCTGAGGCGGAGACTGTCGCGTTGGCGGAACAGATCCGGGCATCCGGCGGATCGAAGAGGCGCGCAAAGAAACCTCCCCGAACGAATCTGAATGCCGGTCTCCTCCCAATGATCGGGAGAAAGCCCGAGATGGCCAGAGTCCGGAATCTGCTGGTGGAGCAGAAGTCCCGTTTGGTGACGCTCGTTGGCCTCGGCGGCGCCGGGAAGACACACCTCGCGCTGCACATCGGGCGAGAGCTGCTCGACAGGTTCGAGGACGGCGTCTTCTTGGTGTCGCTTGACTCGCTCAACGGGAGTGGATACGTGACGACGGAAATCGCTCGTGCCGTAGGGGTCAGCGTGCCTCGCGAGGAGCCAAGCAGTCTGCCCGCCGAGTT
>Ga0272442_10004301_pt1 | contig 19558 bp, 16 predicted proteins | sample SSMForm2O_FD_200262 | JGI IMG/M metagenome (GOLD analysis project Ga0272442, IMG submission 200262) | Marine sediment archaeal communities from Little Sippewissett salt marsh, Falmouth, MA, United States - SSM-Form-2O | ecosystem: Environmental > Aquatic > Marine > Wetlands > Sediment ... | reverse complement strand
AACAAAATCATCTTTTTCAGAATTAAGAGTAGGAAGTTTTGACATTAGTATATTAAATTACACACAAAATTTAGTTTCTGGAAAGATAAATAAATTTAATCTAGAACTAAAGAGTATCTGGAATGACGCTATTAATGCTGTAAGTTTTAAATTAGTTATTTTAAATGAAAATAATGAAGCAATAACTTATAGTGAATCTTCATTATTTGACACAAGTCCATGGCAGATAATAGATAAACAAGTATTTATTGATGCACCTGAAACTCCAGGAGAATATAATGCTCAATTAATATTATATTATCCTGATGAAAATGGAGTTAGAAAGCAAGTTACAAAGGATTTTAAGGTTGTAGTTGAAAAACAAAAACTGGATCTTGTTGGACTTGCTATTGATAATACAGGTTCAATTATTATTGGAATATCATTTATTATATTGCTTATTGGATTGTATATTATCAAAAATAGATCTAATAACAAACAGCAATCTAAAACAAAAATAAGAAAAAAGAAAAAATGAAAAAAAAGTATATTCATATATTCAATATTGTATTAGTATTGATACTTATAGTAATAGTTTCAGTTTTATTAACAAAACTTGTTTATGATTATAAATATAATTATTTATTGGAATCTTACGATATTCCAATGTATGTTAAAACTGTTAATGACTCACATATAGGTTTTAATGTTGCAACAGACGCATTATATTTTGGTATTGTTCCTATTGGTTATGGTTCATCCACACGTGAATTCAATATCACAAATAAATATGATCATAATATCTTGGCTAAACTTGAGCCTCAAGGTGGTAATCTATCAGATTGGGTATTTTTTAATAATTATGAATTATTTATTCAACCACAAGAATCCAAAGAAATAAAGGCTATTGTTCATGTACCTAATCAAACAAAAATAGGTAATTATAGTGCAAATCTAAGAGTTTATTTATATAGAAGATGAAAAATGATAAAGATATCAGCAATAATATTGTATATTTTTTATGGATTGTCTTTATTCTAGTTACTATTGTCCAATTTTTCTCTATTTATTCTTCAATAAGCGGTTATTCTTTGAATCAAAATGGTCAAGTAGGAATAAGAATAGTCAATAGAACAATACCTTATATTTATCCTGTTAATATAGTTGCACATCTTGGTGATCATGTGCAATATCAAGTTATTGCAGATGATATTGGGGGAGATGATGTTTTTTTCTATGATACTTGTGATATTTTTGATATTAATCATACAACAGGTATAATTGATTTTACTCCCAATATAAGTATGTTAGGAATAACAAATTGTACAATCAATGCAACTGATTACCAATTCTCAAACTCAACAAATGCTACAATTGAAATTATTAGTGTGTGTGGTGATGGTTATTGTAGTGCAAATGAAAATTATCTTAATTGTCCATTAGATTGTGAAGCGCCTGTACAACCGCCTTCAGGAGGCGGAGGTGGCGGAGGAATAATAAAAACAGATAAATGTACTCCAAGATATGAATGTACTGAGTGGGGTGCTTGTAGATTTGATGGTTTTGCATACAGATCATGCGAATTAGTAAATGATTGTCAGAAAGAAGGTGAAAAACCTTTATTATCAAAACAATGTACTTATGGTAGAACAGAACTAGAATCAAGATTGTATACTGCATCTCAACTAATGGAAGATGATCCTATTGCCGCAGTAAAAGAGCTTGATTATGTTCTTAAATTAAAGCTTGAAGATATTTTATTATTAAAACAATTATACTTGGAAAATTCTCAAGAATTTGAACTAACAGAGGATATTATTAATGAAGTATTGGATTATTTAGAAAGAACAGAAGAAACAATTGAAGAATCTCAAATATTGGGTGCAGAATTAGAGTATTCTGTTATTGCAACAATGAATTCTAATTTATTTTATGCAGTAAGAACAATACCTGAAATAGAATTAGATAATAAAAATTGTGAACATATGTTGGATAATTTAACTGCTCTAATTAATATTACTGATTATCAAGAATTTTATGAAACAAATGAAAATTTCAAACTACAAAAATGCTTTTATAATTATAGAATTTCAAATCTAGAAACAACTGATTATACTATGAATAGAGCTAAAGCAATCTTGGATTTAAAAGCACGACAAGCTAAAAATAGAGTCAAAGTATTTGAAAAAATATCTAAAGAATATGCGCCTAATTCAGATTATTTAATATTTAATGAGGGCGATGATATTGAAATTATTGATTATGACCCTATTTTTGTATGGTCATTATCAGATATTGATACTAATGACGAAATTCAATTAACTTATGTTGTAAAAGATCATATATATGATTCAGAAACAAGTATTGCAGAATATTCTATAAAAGAACCTGAAACTGCTTTTGCAAAAGTAACAACATGTTATAATCAGTATTTGGTATTCAAGACAATTATAATGTTTGTTTTATTTGTTATGGTATTTGCATTAATATTGACAAATCCATTTTTGTCTTCAGAATTATTTGACACAACAGATAAATGGGATATATTATTTTATAGACTTAATAGTGTATGTTATTATTCGATTTATATCTTGGGTATGTTGATAATATTGATCGATCTTATATGTTTTAATTCCAGCTATATCAAAGAAATAATATTATTAGTATTATTAATGTTGGTAACTTATTACTTTACTTATAGAAAAAGACAGATAAGATATTAAAATTCTTCGACTTCAGTTAGAGAGTCAAGATGGCCTTTTTTTCTTAGTTGTTCTGTTTGATTTCTACTATATTTGTAGATTATATCGCATTTTTCATTACTAAATTCCCAAGGTACAATAATAACAATATTGTTTTCTCTAACCCATAATCTTCGTTTTAATCTTCCAGGAATTCTTGCAATTCTTCTTACACCATCAAAACATCTAACAGTCATCCTGCTACCGCCTAATCTTTGTTCAACAATAGCCAGGATTTCATTTTCTTCAGAATTAGGTAATCTGAGTCTTACGATTATTGGTTGATCAGTATTTTTTTCTTTGCCTTTTGTAGGCTTTTTCTTTGTAGGTTTTTTATACATAATAAACAACTGAATAGGGAAATCTTTATAAAAATTGCCATTTAATATTATTAATGTAATAGTTAATATTATAATGTATAGATTGAACGGCTAAAGAGGTGTTTTAATGTCTAAATCTAAGAAATTCGTATTATGGTATGATGAACTAAACAATAATGATGTAGCTATTGTTGGCGGGAAAAATGCTTCTTTAGGTGAAATGTATAGTGTTCTTACAAAAAAAGGTGTTAATGTACCTTATGGTTTTGCTGTTACTGCAAATGCATATAGATATTTTGTTAAATTCAATAATATTCATGAAAAAATAAATAATGTAATTATAAAATTAATAAAAGCAACAAAAAAGAAAAAGCACAATATTATTGCACTACAAAAAGCAGGAAAAGAGATTAGATCATTGATTATGCGCTCAAAATTTCCTAAAGATCTTGAGCACGATATTATTAGGCATTATAAATTACTATCTAAATTTTATAAAACAAAAAATGTTGATGTTGCTGTTCGTTCAAGTGCAACTGCTGAAGATTTGCCAACAGCAAGCTTTGCAGGCCAACTTGAAAGTTATCTTAATGTAAGAACATCTAAAGAACTATTAAAGATAATAAAAAAATGTTTTGCATCATTATTTACTGACAGAGCTATATCCTATAGGATTGATAAAGGTTTTGATGATAGTAATATTGCCATATCTGTTGGTGTAATTAAGATGGTAAGAAGTGATAAAGCATGTTCAGGTGTTATGTTTTCAATTGATACTGAAACTGGTTTTAAGGATTCTGTTTTAATTAATGGTTCTTATGGTCTTGGTGAAAATATTGTTAAAGGCAGGGTTAATCCTGATGAATTTCTTGTTTTCAAACCTCATCTTGATAATAAAAAGCTTAAGCCAATATTAAGAAGGCATAAAGGTAATAAGCTTATTAAGATGATATATACTAAGCACAGTACAAAAAATATAAGGACAACACAAAAAGAACAACATAGTTATTGTTTGAATGATAAAGAAATTCTTAAGTTAGCTTCATGGGCTAAAATTATTGAAGATCATTATTCAAAAAGATATAAGCGTTTTTCACCGATGGATATGGAATGGGCTAAAGATGGTGTTGATAATAAATTATATATGGTACAAGCACGTCCAGAAACAATCCATAGTAATCAAGATATTAATATTGTTGAACATTATTTACTTAAGAAAAGAGGTAAGATAATTACATCAGGTGATGCTGTAGGTACTAAAATTGGTAAAGGTAAAGCAAATTTAATATTACATCCCAAAGACATTCATAAATTTAAAAAAGGCGAGGTTCTTGTAACAGACATGACTGATCCTGATTGGGAGCCAATCATGAAGATAGCGTCTGCAATTGTAACAGACAAAGGTGGGAGAACAAGTCATGCGGCAATAATAAGTAGAGAATTAGGAATTCCTGCAATTGTGGGAACAAATAATGCAAGTAAACTAATTAAAACAAATGATAAGATTACAGTTTCTTGTAGTGAAGGTGACGAAGGTTATGTTTATTCAGGTCTGTTAGATTATAGTGTTGAAAGAATTAAAGTAAAAGGTCTTAAGATGCCTAAAAAAACAGATATACTAATGAATTTAGGTAATCCTGATAAAGCTTTTTCATTCTCATCACTACCAAATAAAGGTATAGGATTAGCAAGAGAAGAATTTATTATCAGCTCTCATATAAAGATTCATCCAAATGCTCTTATTGATTATTCAAAATTAGATTCTAATATAAAAAAACAGATTGATCAAATTGTAAAACAAAAAGATAAAAAACAATATTTTATTGATAAATTAGCTGAGGGTATTGCAATGATTGCAGCATCAGTTTATCCTGACGAAGCAATAATTAGGTTTAGTGATTTTAAATCCAATGAATATGCTAAATTAATAGGGGGCTCATTATATGAACCTAAAGAAGAGAATCCTATGCTTGGTTATAGAGGTGCTTCTCGTTATTATAGTAAAAAATTCAAAGATTCTTTTATACTGGAATGTAAAGCAATACAAAAGGTTCGTAATGAAATAGGATTGGATAATGTCAAAGTAATGGTTCCTTTTTGTAGAACAATAAATGAAGCTCAAAAAGTTCTTAAAATAATGGAACAAGCTAGACTAATAAGCAATATTCATGCAGGCAAAAGAAAGAAAAATGAACTTAAGGTATATGTTATGGCAGAATTACCCTCTAATATATTGTCTGCAGATGAGTTTGCTAAGTATTTTGATGGCTTTTCTATTGGAACAAATGATTTAACACAATTAACTTTAGGTATTGATCGTGATAGTGCTTTGGTATCGCATGAATATGATGAGAATAATCCTGCGGTAAAGAAATTGGTTGCAGACATTATCAAAACAGCTCATAAGAATAAAAGAAAGATAGGTATTTGTGGTGATGCTCCTAGTACTCATCCAAAATTCGCACAATTTTTAATTGACAATAAGATTGATACAATGTCTCTAAGTCCTGATGCTGTTGTAAGAATTATTCAGTATTTGCAAAAAAAAAGAAGAAAATAAAAAAATAATAGTTTATTCTGATTTGTATATTTTAAGATCTTGCTTTATTGTTGTTGAATAATAATAATTCAAGTACAATAATTCTGACCTTTCAAAATTGTCATCACTATCAATTTCTTTTGTACACTTAATTCTCTGTTTATTATTTACTAGTTTAGCTTCTGTTGTTGATCCACCATATCTGCAATCCCAATCATCATCTTCCATTTCAAAGTTAAGTTTATTTTCTGATTTTAGATTTCTGCATGCTAAAGATGATTTGCCATTTCCTTGATTTTCAATGTCAAAATACAATGCAATCCTATTGCTGCTTTCCCTTACTTGTTGTATGCCTGTAACTTGTAACGGAGCACCAGATACTTCAAATTCAACATTATCTTGATTAGGTTTGCATATACTATCATCTTTTAGATCTGTATTGTAGCATGCTTTTGCTTCAATAACTGTTCTGTAAGGATAACATACAGTAGCGTATAAATTAATATCTCTAAATGCGCCAGTGATAATAAGATCATAATAAGCACTTTCACTAAATGATATTGTTGTTTCTCCGCCATCAAAATTCTTTGTTCTTTTGAATAATGGATCTGGGTTTGTCAGTGTTGTGCTTGATATGCCTTTGAAATCAGGTACATTATCAAGATATACATTGATTTTATCTTCATCAATATCAAATTCGCCCTGATTTTTTAGATCAATCTCAATTGAGAATCTATCATCTTGAGTAATTTCATTTTCTGCACCAATTGTATTGAATGATGCAACAATTGCTTGACTACCGCCAAGATATGCCTTTTCAAGTGTTTCATCATCATCACTTTCACAACCAGTAATAAATACCATTAAACCAATTAGTATTAATGCATAGATTTGTTTTTTCATTGTGATCACCTTAATTTATTTATTGAACAATTAGTATTAAATAATTTATCTACCAATACTTTCCCAAGCATCAATTGTTCTGTCAGTTATTTTTATTGCTCTATCAATTTCATATAGTGTATTTAGATATCCTCTATAATCTCCTCTTGTACTATATCCTGATCCTGATAAAATACCATATAGTCTATTTTCATAATCTTCAACTTTAATTAGATCCAATTGTTTACTTATTGAGTCATAATATCTATATGATAATCGTACTTGTATTACTGTTTCATAAGCATTTTCAATACCATAAGGATGTTCATAAGTACATTGCAATACTGCTTCACTACTTTGATCAAAGAATTGTAATTTGCTTGGTTGGCAATATACATAATCACTACCAACAATAACTTCATAATCTTCTATTTTATTTATATTTGTTAAACTAATATCAATTGGACTAAAAACATCATTATTTACGATCGAACCTGTTCCTAAGTTTCTTATATGTATAATAAATCGTGTTGCTGAACTTCCTGGTTTTACTTCTATTTTAGTTACGCCAACTGGCGCACCTTGGCCTCCACCTAAGCTAACATCTTGTGCTTTGCAAGGTTTTTGAACACCTGATAATTGATAAGGATTAGGATCAATACAAATATCTGTTGAAGCAACAGTTTGATAATTATATAGCCATGAAACAGCAAAATTAGGATCATAACCATCAGAATTTGAAGGTAATATTATTGGACCTGATTCAAATGATCGTATTGTTGAACCACCTTCACGATTAAATGAGCTCTTGCCTTCAAGCTCAAGCTCTTCGATTGTATCAACATAAGGTATTCCTGTAATATAATTATGATCAAACCCTTCGTAAAATATAGCGATATCTGAATAACTTAGTGTTGTCGCACCTTTATTTTCTATTTTTAGTGCTACAGGTAATGTTGTATCAGGAGTAACATATAATTTACTTGGTATTCCAGTATCAATAAATGAAATTTTAAGACCTTGTGTACCTGTATAAACATCTTCTACAATCTCTTGATCTGTTTGTTTACCTGCGCAACCACTTAGAAATATAACAAAACTCATTAGCATAATTGCTAATACATATTTTTTTATGCCCTCTTTTTTAAATTTCATCTTTCTATTGTTAATATTATTATATTTATAAATCTTATTCTTATTTTAATGATATTTTAACTCCAAAGCTCTTTTTCAAGATTTTGGAAAACAATTCTATTACTTGTTGTTTGAACATAGCCATATTCAAGTTCAATTTCTAGTATTGTTACAAATGATGAAGGATAATCTTGCTTTGCAAATCTTTTTGTGCAAACAATATGTCTTTTTGTAAGATCAAATGTATTATCATCTTCAATATTTTGACATTTGAACCCTAAAGTATTGACAACATCATCGTCTGATAATAAAAAACTATTAAGCGCAATAAAATTGAGATCATTTTGCCCTATTTCTTCTTGTGTTTCGCAAAATGCAGTGTATTTAGTTGGTTTTGTTGTTTTACCATTGCCAAAATTTTCAATATAAATATCTAGTATTACATCAAAATTTTCTTTGCTTTCAACAACATTTTCTGTTATTCTGCTAATGCCTATTGGTGCACCTTGTCCATCAGTTAATGAGATTGTTTTATAATTATCATAATTACATCCAGGTGAGCTAGGATTACCAAAGCAAATATTGGTTTTAGCATAGGTTTTGTATTTATAGCACGTATGTGTTAAAAGATAACTATTTTTGTTTTCTGATGGTAATTCTTTATTGATAAGATCATATTCAAAATAATCAAAATAACCCTCAGGATTATATTGTTTTTTACCTTCTAGATCAAAATATTTCAAAGTATCACTTTCTTCAAATAACTTGTCATCATAAATTAGTTTTATTTGAGCTGCTTCAACATCATATGCGCCTTTGTTTTCAAGCTTAACATTAATAGGTAAAGTCATTCCTTTTATTACATTTTGCAAAATATCAGTATTTTCAATTGTGACAACAATACCTTGTCTGCCTGTATGAATGTCTGTATCTAGTTGTGTTGTTGTTCCAGCACAGCCTGTTAATATAACTAATAACATTAATAATCCTAGTGTTTTTATTTGTTTACTTATCATTTTATGTTTCACTTAATTCTTTTTCAAGTTTTTGCTGTTGTTTTTCAATATCTTGATATTTGAAAAATATGTTTGTTGATAATGAGTAACTAAAATCTGCATTTACTTCAAATGTCAATTGTTCAGGAAAATTAGGGTTGTTTGTTACAGCATCATGTTCAATACTAAGTAAGCAATTTGGTATAGGTAATTTTTTACCTTTTTCAATTGTACCTTTTTTAACGTCAAAAGTTAACATATTATTTTCTTCAGTATAACCTTTGCAAGTAGTTTCTGTATCTACAATAACATATTCAGGCAATTTGATTTCAATTCTTGAAACTTCAGCAATACCTTGACCATTATTTATCATTTCTGCTTGCAATAATAGATTATTGCTGTCATCATCTAATCCTATAATAAAATCATCTGTTGTCTTCATATTGATGCTTAGTAAGCTTTCTTCTTCTGATTGAGATATTACTTCTCCTTTAGGATATATGGAATTAATAAGTTCAGGAAATAAGGACCTCAATATGCTATTTCTTGTTATTGTAGCATAGCTCACATCATTTTCCTTTGTGTATGCGATTATCTGACTATTTAAACTATCTTTATCTATGACTAGATTTGTTAATCTTGTTGTAGTTTTAATACCATTAATATTTGCTTTTAATGTTGTAATATAACTGCTATCAACCAATTCATCACGCATATTTTCACTAGGAGAACAAACAATATCTTCATCAACATAACCTAGATCAACCTCAATTTTATCTGGTATTGGTGTTGGGTTATCATTATATTGTTTATTGCTTGAATTTATTTCACAAGTTAATGATATGTTTTTTATACTGTTTCTTAGATCAACAACTTTAATATGGCCTGCTAATAAAATAGTGTCTGCACTATAAAATTCATCCTGTTGATATAATGCAGGCTCAAACTCTATAAATACATTTTGACCTAATCCTATTTCGCCTTCTATTTTTTCTTGTTGCGATTGTAATGCTTTTTCATAGCATTCGAGATCACCCATGAGTAAACATTTAAATGCAGTTAGTCCTTGTTTCCATGCACTTGCTGTTTCATTAATATATTCTGTTGTTTCTTCTTTAATTTCTTCTGCTTTTTCTTTTATAGTATATTGTGCTCTTAACATGTCTACGCTATCAGTATATTGAATTGGAGTATGTTTGATGATTGCAGGAATATTAAATATTATTAATCCTAACATAAGCAGAGCAAAAATTGTATTTAACCATTTGATTCCATCAGGTACTTCCATATTGTCTTTTGCAAACTTATCTTTTATTAAGAAATAATTAATAGCACCAAAGCATAACCACTTAAGTGAAAAGATCCACACTAATACATCCATTACAGCAAAAAAACCAAACAAAACAGGTGTTGTTCCACCTATTGCTAAAATCATATATTGTGAAAACAAATCAAATATAGTGAAAATTACTGCTGTACCTTTCATCCTAATTGATTCAGTGAGAGAAAAGAAAATAATACCTGTTGTTACATTAATTGCAACAATAAATTGATATTGTGCTGTTATTCCTAGCCATGTAGGTCTTAAGAAAGTTATAATTGCATTTGATATACCCATGAGTAATAAAAATGTACCCATTTCAACAGAAAATAGTTTTCTGCTAGTTGCAAAAAAAATTATTGCAAAGATTGCTGCAAGTACAAGACCTAAAAAAACATAATACTCTGATACAAATGGAATTATAGAAAAAGTAACAACCATAATTCCAAGTAAAATCATTAACCATGCCCAACCAATCTCCCATGTAGTTGATAAAATATCTTCTTTTCCTATACCTTGGAATTGATTTTTATATGCATTTATCAAGTCCTTAACAAAACTATTATCTGGTTGTTGTGGCTGAGGATTAATTGTAGGATTAGACGGACTGCCTGTACTTCCAGTTTTGCCAGGATTAGGTTGTGGTTTTGCCATATTCTAAAAACCTTTATTCCTCCTCAACAACTTCTACATTAAGTTCTGCAATATTCATTGATTCTGTTGCATCAATCTTAATTGAATTATAACCTGCTCTCACATACTTGCTGATATCATACATGTATGATAATTCGTTTGTATTAAGGACTAAAGGTTGTTCATTAACAAACAACAAAGCTTCTTTTCTTTCTCTATCAACAAATTTAAAGTTTAATTCAATCGCTTTATTTACTGTTAAATCTTTTTCTTCTGCAGAGAAATAATATATAGGTTCTTTTGGAACAAGATATTCTGCTTCAATCTGAATATCTGCAAGAACATAGCTGCCATATTCATTCTCAAATCTTAGGACATTGTTACCATCTTTAAAATCATAGACCGGTATTGTTATATGACTATTCCACATATTACAATTAGGAATTGCATCATATACCAAATCATTATTCATATAGATCTGTAATTTGCCAATATCTTTTTCTAAACAATCAGCATAAAAAGTCATTTCAGCATTCTTAAAATCCTTTATTTCTTCGTCATGACCTGTAAATTCCATATATGCTTTATTTTTAGTAACATCATACACATTACCTAATACTTCTGCTTCTTTGATTACAAATCTATTTCTGAATATAGAATCATCAGCTTTTAGTTTAAGGGTATTAGTACCTTGTTTTAGGTTAAATCTATTTAATTCTATATTCATACTAGAACTTACACTATCATGAAAGATTTCAATTCCATTCAGATAAATAAGTAAATCTTTATCCTTTTTATATTCGTCAACTGCAAAACTAAAGTACATGCTTTTAACGATTGTCAAATCTGATACTTCAAAATCAAATTCGTAAATTGTTTCTCCAAACAAACTATTTTTTATCTCAATATAAGGTACTCTTTGAAATATACTAGCTGTTTTTGCAGTATATAAGGTCACACTAGGTAACTCAATAATCTCTTTATCTTTTTCGTCTCCAGATAAGTAACCTACATTTTCTTGTAACAAATAAGTATGCTTTTCTAGTTCCTGACTTATATTATCTTGAATATCAGGAGTTGTTTGAATGTTTTCTTCATACAAAATAGAATAAATAACTATGCTTAAGCCTATGATAAATATTAACATAGCTGCATTTGAACCTGGTTTAGCTGCGCCTTTCATGATCTAACACCCTTTTTTATTATTTTAAAATTATTTTAAATTATAATTATGAAAAGAGCTTTTTATTTATAAATGCTTTCCTTATTTTGTTGTAATTGGACAAAGTTTTAAATAATCATGTTGATTTTTCTTGTTCTATGAAATTAATTAAAAAGGATAAGAAAAAAGGTATTGTATTACAAATAGAAGATAATGACGATCTTTGGGATTTATCTAATTTTATTCAACCCGATGATATTGTAATCGGAAAAACAACACGTAAAATTAAGATAAATGAGAAGGTTGTCAAGAAAACATATACTGTTACAATTCAAGTTGAAAAAATTAAGTTTGAAACAGAAACATTAAGGATAAATGGTATTATTGAGAGTGAGCACGACGATATTCCAAAAGGTTCACATCAAAGCATAGGCGTTACTCTTAATGATACAATTACAATAATAAAAAAAAATATTCTTAAGTATCATGACGAAAAACTTAATGAAATGGTTAAAAAAGTAAAAACAAAAGTTCTTATTGTTGCTTTTGATAAAGATAATGCTATGTTTATCGATTATAAACTAAAAAAATTCAATCTTCTTTTTGATATAAAAGCAGAAGGTAATAAAAAACATTATTTATCTGCAAAAGAAACAAAGACAAAAAAATCAGAATTTTTTGAAGACATTGCAAAAGAAATTTTGACATTGGATCAAAAAAGCAAATACGACATTATTATTTTAGCATCTCCTCAATTTTGGAGATCAAAAGTAATTAAATTCTTAGACGATATAACCCAGAAAAAAATTACTGAAGCAAAAATATCCAGTGTGAGTATGAGTGCAGTAAATGAACTTACAAATGATGAAAATATTATTAAGATTCTAGAAAATAATGAAGTCCTTAAAGACTTGAATTATGTTAATGATCTTTTGGTTGAGATATCTAAAGATGGTAATTATGCTTATGGTCTTGATGATGTCAAAAATAATATTGATCAAGGTAATGTGAAATTTGTTCTAATAACAACAAAATATCTTAGAGAAAATAAAGATAATGATGATGTGTTTGAAATGCTAAAGCTTGCAGAATCTATTAATGCAAAAGTTCATATTGTTAACTCTAAGAATGAAGCAGGCATAAAATTAAAGGCTTTAGGCAAGATTGCTGCTATTTTACGATACAAGAACCAATAGAATAATATAGTTTTATTTTCTTGTTATTTTTTAATTATATATTATATAACTATTATTATACCATTTCTTTACCACTAATTAATTAATAAAAACAAAACATATTTAAATGGAATTTCATTTTTTAGTTATAATTTTTTAGTAACAACTAATACTAAAATTTATTCATTTTCATATATTTCATATTTATACTATATATTTGTGTTATTAAAAAAGGGGAGGAGATATAAAATGATTATGAACCAAGATAAATTAAACAGATTGAGGAGATATTTTGATCTTAATCTCTATGAAGTTAAGATATGGACTGCACTTCTGAGCAAAGGCGATGCTTCAGCAGGCGAACTAAGCGATGTGGCTAATGTTCCACGATCAAGATCTTATGATGTTCTAGAATCCTTAGAGAAAAAAGGGTTTGTTATGGTAAAAATAGGTAAGCCAATAAAATATGTTGCTGTACCTCCTCAAGATGTTTTAGAAAGAGTTAAGAAAAATATCGAACAAAAATCCAAAAAGAATATTGAAAAAGTAGATTCATTAAAACAAAGTGATGTTATTAAAGAATTAGAAGAATTACATTCAAAAGGTATCAAAACAATTGATGTATCTGATTTATCGACTGCGATTAAAGGCAGACACAATCTTTATAATCATCTTGAATCAACATTGATAAATGCAAAAAATACTGTTTCTATGATGACTACTGCACAAGGTCTGGTGAGAAAAGCAAATTCATTGAAGAAAACTTTAGAAATGCTTAAGAACAAAGGTGTAAAAATTAAAATTGCAGCGCCTGTAACAAAGGATACAAAAAAGGTTGTTAATGATCTTTCTAAATATGCAGATATCAGACATGTTGATAAGGTAAATGCAAGATTTTCAATCATAGATGATAAGCATGTTACATTTATGGTTGCAGATGATGAACAAATTCATCCAAACTATGATACTGGTATTTGGGTGCATAGTCCATTTTTTGCAAATGCATTAAATAGCTTGTTTGAGATTACTTGGAAAGACCTTAAAAAGTCCAAGTAAAACTTTTTTATTCTATTTTTTTGTAATTATTAAATAAATTTAAAAAGAAATACTTATTTTATAATGTTAAATATGAGCTCTAATAATATAGCAAAACAATTGCATGTATATGAAAGAAAAGTGCTTTTAGCACTATTTGAGCTAGATAAACAGACAAATCTTAATGTTTTAGTACAAAAGACACAGCTAAAAGATCTCGAAGTAATGCGTGCATTACAATGGTTAAGTAATAAAGAGCTCGTAACTTATTCAAGAAAAGAAGATAAATTTATTGAATTAACAAAGTCTTCAGAATTACCTGAACTAAAATTTTTGAATAATTTGATTGATGTAGCAAAAAATCCTTTGACTTTTGTTGATAAAGATTCTGTTGTTAAGGACTTAGATGATAAAGAGGTAAATATATCAATTGGTTCTTTGAAGAAAAAAAATGCAATTGCAATATCTAAAAAAGATGGTAGATTAAATGTTGCATTTATGGATGATGCTCCTAGTGTTCTTGAATCTTTGAAAAAAGAACAAGAATTCTTACAAAAATTACCTATGGAATCAAAGCACATAGAACACTTTTCTGTTATGATCAAAACTTTTATGATGCGAGGCCTAATCAAAGAAAATAAAAAAGTAGAAATTCTTGTAACTATGTCTGATAAAGGTAAATCTTTAGTTTCTTCAAATAAAGACGAGATTTCTAATTTTGATCTTATTGAAAGAATTGATAATGATGTTATACAAAAACAACTTTGGAAGAAAAAAGATATTAGAGCCTATGATGTTACAATTAATGTTCCTTCAATTAGTGGAGGACGGAAACATTTTGTTAATCAGGCGATTGAATATATTAAACGTATTTGGTTGGATTTAGGATTTAAAGAAATGCAAGGCTCTTTTGTATCAACAGCGTTTTGGGATCTAGATGCATTGTTTGTTCCACAGGATCATCCTGCAAGAGAGATGCAAGATACTTTTTATTTAGATGAACCTAATCAAGGCAATCTGCCAGATTTTAAGAAAACAGTAAAGGATGTTCATGAAAATGGAGCCGATACCGGTAGTAAAGGTTGGCAATACAACTTTTCATATGATGAAGCTAAAAGATTGATGTTAAGAACTCACACAACAGTATTAAGTGCGCATACTATTTCAACATTATCCAAAGAGGATCTGCCTGCAAAGTTTTTTGCAGTTGGCAAAGTCTTCAGAAATGAAGCTTTGGACTGGAGTCATTTATTTGAGTTTTATCAAGTTGAAGGTATTGTTGTTGATCCAAATGCAAATTTAAAACATCTAAAAGGCTATCTTAAAGAATTTTATAAAAAAATGGGTTATACTGATGTTAGAATGAGACCTGCTCATTTCCCTTATACTGAACCAAGTGTTGAAGTTGAAGTATATCATCCAGGAAAAAAACAATGGATTGAATTAGGCGGTGCCGGAATATTTAGACCAGAAGTAACAAAAACGCTTTTAGGTTTTGAATGTCCTGTTCTTGCATGGGGTCAAGGTATGGGTAGAATTATTTCAGAATATTTCAAGATTACAGATATTAGAGATTTGTATAAGAATGATCTTAAACAACTTAAAGAGATTAAGGAGTGGATGAAGTAATGCCAACAATAGAGCTTAATAGAAATGTTGTAAATGAACTCGTTGGAAAGAAACTTAATGATAAGGACTTCAAAGAAAGAGTTGCGTTCTTAGGTACTGATCTTGAAGAACTAACTCAGGATAAAATTATAATAGAAATATTTCCAAACCGTCCTGATATGCTATCTGAACAAGGTTTTGCACGAGCATTATCCTCGTTTTTAGGAATTAAAACAGGTATACGTGAATATAAATCAAATAAACCATTAAAAGATTATAAAGTTATAATTGATAAATCTGTAGATGAAGTTAGGCCTTTTACTGCTTGTGCAATTGTAAAAGGTATTGACTTTGATGAAGAAAAGATAAATCAAATAATTCAATTACAAGAAAAATTACATGTTACTTTTGGTAGACAAAGAAAAAAATTAGCAATTGGCATTTATCCATTAGAACAAATTAAATTACCAATAACTTACAAGGCATTAAAACCAAATGAGATTAAATTCCACCCGCTTGAATCTGAAAATGAGATGACTGGATTACAGATATTAAGTCAACATCCAACAGGTAGAGATTATGGTCATCTATTAGAGGGTAAAGATGTTTTTCCTATTTTTGTAGATGCTAATGATGAAATTCTATCTATGCCGCCTATAATTAATTCTCATAAAACAGGCAGAGTTACTGAGGATACTAAAGATATTTTTATAGAATGTTCTGGTTTTGATATGCATTCATTGAATCTTTGTTTGAATATGGTTGTTTGCGCATTATCAGATCTGGGTGGAGAAATTTATTCAATGGAAGTTGTTAAAGGTAATGATAAAAATATTTCACCTAACTTAAGTCCATGGGAATTAGATTTTGATATTGATTATATTAACAAGATTTTAGGTTTTGATCTTGATGAAAAACAAATTTCTGAATTATTAGCAAAAATGGGTATTGGTTATAAAAAAAGCAAAGCATTAATACCTTGTTATAGAACTGATATTTTACATCAGATTGATCTTGCCGAAGATATTGCTATTGCTTATGGTTATGAAAATGTTGATGCAATAATTCCTAATGTTGCAACAATAGGTGCAGAAGATAAATTTGAAATTTTTAAGAGAAAAATAACTGAAATATTAATTGGATTAAATCTTATTGAAGTAAAGAATTATCATATGATTAGCAAGAAAGATCTTGTTGATAACATGCTTGTTGATACTAATCCTGTAATGTTGAGATCTGCAGTATCTGCAGAATATAATTATTTAAGAACATGGATAATCCCTAGCCTATTGAAAACATTAAGCAATAATATGCAGTATGAATATCCTCAGAAAATATTTGAGATTGGTACTTGCTTCAAAAGAAATGATAAGTTAGAGAATAAAGTTGGTGAGTTTGACAGATTGGCGGTTGCATTTTGTGGAGATACAATTGATTATACTGCAATGAGACAAGTTTTGGATTATTTGATGAAGATGATTGATGTTGAATTTTCTATAACTGATACTGAACACAGCTCTTTTATTCCTGGAAGATGTGCAAGAGTGTCTGTAAAAGGCAAAGATGTTGCTTATATTGGAGAAATTCATCCGCAGGTATTACTTAATTTTGGATTGAATTATCCTGTTGCTGCTTTAGAATTAAATCTAACTGAATTATTTGAATTGATTAAAGAGAAATAAATAAAAATTATTTATTGTTTTTTAGCTTTTTTCTCAATCTTATGTTTTTTAACAACAACCCCTAATTTTTGAAGTTCTTGAACAACATCTTCATGAGAAGCATTTTGTTTTATTGGTATTGTTTTTTTCAAAGCCATCAAGTGTTTAACATTAACCTTTTTTCTTCTTGTTTGACCATCAACAAGAACATAGTTATTATCTAGCTTATCAACAATAACGCAATATTTATTGGAATCTCTTCCTGCTAATTTTATACATATTCTGCCTATATCATACATTGTGAATCACCTAAGCATTAAGTTCAGATTTAAGAGCTTTTTTTACAATCTCTTTTTTTGCACATTTTGCGCAGAGATTAGAATAAGCTCGTTCAGGTCTTTTAGCAGTTCTACTAACTTTAGATTGTTGACCTTGTCTCAGTCTTAACATACCTTTTAACTCAACACCGCACTTAGAACATGTTAGTTTTTTTGGTTTTTTCAAACTATATCTAGTCTTTAATGTTCTGCCAGGTGTTTTAACCTTGGTTTTTCTAAAAGTACCTGATTTATGTCTGCCTTGTACCATAATTTTGAATAGAAAAAGGGTTGATTTATAAAGGTTTTGTCTTATTTTTAAGGGAAAGTGTATTCTTGAAACTATAGATTAAAGAAAAAAATAAAAAATTAATTTATCTTGAATTTAGTGTTTAGACTTACAGAGACTGTAATATCCTCTGGAGAATATGCTTCTTCGTCAACACTTGCACTTAATGCTCTATAAATTGGAGTGAAGCTTGATGTTTCTGTAACATAAACAACTTTTCCAAGTCTTACATTTGATGCATCAGCAATCTTTTCTGCTTTTGATCTTGCATTTTGCATTGCTGAATCATATGCATCAAGCTTTGCTTGTTTCATCTTTTCATCAGATAATTCATAAGAAATACCTGAAATTCTGTTAATTCCATTTGATGTAGATGTACTGATAATTGTTCCAACCATATTAAGATTATCTAATGTGATCTTGAGATTGTGCATTGCTTTATAGCCTTTTGAAACATAAGAATCATCATCCCATTCTTTATATTCATAGACAGAGAATCCTGTTGTTTCTATGTCTTGTTCATCAACATAATTAAGTAAAGCATTTTTTACTTTTAGTATAACTTGTTCATTTTGTTGTTGTGCTTCTGATGCTGTTGTTGCTATATTTTCATAAGCTAAAGTTATTATTGCTTGATCAGGTTCTGTATCCATTTGAGAAATACCTTGTACATCAATTGTATTTTGCTGTTGATGTGTAAATGAAAATACTAGAAATAACAACAATAACATAGTTGTAGCATAAAAAAATAGATTTCGATCCATTGTAAAATCACCTCATTTAAGTTATTGCAACTCCTTGTAGTTTATATATTTTCCTTGCAGACGATATAAAGTAGTTAAGTTTATAAATAGCGATTCTTTACATTATAATAAATAATATTATTAAAAAAGGGTGATGTACTTGGCAAAATCTTTATACTTAAAGAAATTTATGTTTATTTTATCAGTTATTCTTTTATTTACAAATGTTTTTGCTCAAGGTATTGGTTGTTGTTACTCACCTGAATTAACAAATGGATTTTCCTCTTTGGTTATGGATAGTTTTTGTGAAAGTAGAGATCCTTCTTCTTTTGATCCAGACGACCCATCATGCCAGAATGCAGTTTCTGGTTGTGCATGTAATCCTGATTTTGAAAAAGGCGGAAAATTTTTGAGTTATGATGGAACTTATGCTAGTCCAGAAGCTTTTTTTCAAGAAAATAATTGGGATATTGATGATTTCACCACTACTATAACAACACAATTAGCTTATGCTGATGAAGCTTGCGATGCATTTTGTCAAGGTAGTCAATTAGTAGAAAATATGCATTGTGAAGCTACAAATCCTGCTAATCAATTCTGTGGTTATGCAAAAACATCATCACAATATCCTTGGTGTTGTATTGAAGCAGGTGATACTGGAGTTACTTTTGCATCTAAACAATCTTGTTTAGCTGCATGTGAGCCTTATATTGGTGAATATGAACTTATAGGTAATGTAAAGGATGAAGCTGATGCTAATATTGAGAATGTAATAATTGTTTTTTCTTCAAGTTCAATAACAAAAACAATGAATACTGATAGTTCAGGTAATTTTGAATTCACTAACTTGCCTCAAGATACTTATGAACTAAAAGCTTCAAAATCAGGCTATCAAGAAACTAAAGTTACTTTTACACTAAATGCTGATACTCAAAGAAATCTTGTTCTTAAAGGTGCAGAACCTGATGAATTTGTCTGTGCTCCTGGAACTAATATAGGGAATTGTAATTCTATTGATGAATAT
>Ga0272442_10004298_pt1 | contig 19568 bp, 15 predicted proteins | sample SSMForm2O_FD_200262 | JGI IMG/M metagenome (GOLD analysis project Ga0272442, IMG submission 200262) | Marine sediment archaeal communities from Little Sippewissett salt marsh, Falmouth, MA, United States - SSM-Form-2O | ecosystem: Environmental > Aquatic > Marine > Wetlands > Sediment ... | reverse complement strand
GATCGCGGAGGCGGCATCTTACGTATAGGCACCTATGAATTTGGAAGAGAAGAATCAGCGGCTTGGGCAGATACTTGAGGACCTCGGGCGGGTTGTGGTGGCGTATTCCGGGGGTGTCGATAGTGCTTTTCTTCTGAGGTCTGCGGTCGATACACTGGGGGCGGAGAACGTTCTGGCGTGCATCAGTGCGGGGGATTCGGAGCCGAGTCACCAGCTTGTGCGGGCGGCGGAGATGGCGGCGGCGATGGGGGTGGAGCTGCGGACGGTGGAGACGGACGAGCTGGGCGACCCGAATTTCGTGGCGAACCAGGCGGACCGGTGCTTTCACTGCAAGTCGCATTTGTGCGAGACGCTGCTGGAGATTGCGGAGGCGGGAGGCTACGGGCACGTAGTGTTCGGGACGAACCACGACGACCTGAGCGATTTTCGGCCGGGCAATAAGGCGCTGGCGAATTTCGGGGTGCGGTCGCCACTGGCGGAGGCGGAGCTTGCCAAGGACGATATTCGGGCGCTTAGCAGAGCGTTGGGGCTGCCGACGGCGGATATGCCTTCGTCGCCTTGCCTGGCGTCACGGATCAGTTACGGGTTGGAGGTCACGGCGGCGAGGCTGAAGCAGGTGGGTGAGGCGGAGGCGTTTCTGCGCGGGCTGGGTTTTGTGGAGTTTCGGGTTCGGCATCATGACCGGGTGGCGCGGATCGAGGTGCCGGCGGATGAGATTGAGCGGCTCGCGGCCGAGCCGTTGCGTTCGCAGGTGGTGGAGAAGTTGAAGTCGCTCGGTTTCCGTTTCGTGGCGGTGGACCTGCAAGGGTTTCGGTCCGGGGCGCTGAACGAGTCGCTCTCGGACGAGCAGAAGCGACTGAGTATGGAGAAGTGACGAATCTTTTTTTGATGGAGGGGTATATGGCCTCGCATTCGATTTTCAGTCTTTCGCGTCGTTCGGTGTTTGCGATTTTGCTGGGCGTTGGCGTGCTGGCGGTTGCCAATGTCGCTTCCGCGGCGGCGGATGACCAGGCGGCCGGATTGTCGGTGATGAGTTTCAATATTCGGTATGGGACGGCCAACGATGGTGAGAACCGGTGGGAGGCGCGGCATGAGCTGGTGTATGAGGTGATCCGCAAGTACGACTGCGACATCGTGGGCCTGCAGGAGGCGCTGCGTTTTCAGATCGACCAGATTCGGGCGGCGGTGCCCGCGTATGGTGAGATCGGGGTGGGGCGTGACGACGGCAAGACGAAGGGGGAGTATAGCGGCATCCTCTATCGGCAGGACCGGCTGGAGGTCACGGATTCGGGGACGTTCTGGCTGTCCGATACGCCGGAGGTGGTGGGTTCGACGTCGTGGGGCAATACGATCACGCGGATCTGTACGTGGGGGCGGTTCGTGCAGAAAGGGTCGGGCAAGTCTTTCTATGTTTTCAACGTTCATCTCGATCACCGGTCGCAGCCGTCGCGGGAAAAGAGCGTGGTGCTGATCGCGCAGCGGATTCGCGACCGCAAGCACGCGGACCCTGTCGTTCTGACGGGGGACTTCAATGCCAGTGAAATGAATCCCGCCATTCGGTATGTGAAGGGCGACCTCGAACGGGAGGGCGTGGCGGACGACCTGAAGAAGAATCCGGTTCCGTTGGTCGATACGTTTCGGGTGCTGCATCCGGGGGCGACGGAGGTGGGGACGTTCAATAGCTGGCGCGGGGAACGCTCGGGTGGTAAGATCGACTATGTGTTTGCGCTGCCCGATGCGGACATTCTTGAAGCGAAGATTCTCTTTGACATGAAGGACGGGCGCTGTCCGTCGGACCACTTTCCCGTGATGGCGCGGTTGTCTCTGGCCAAGTGACGGATAGTCGGAGGCTTGGCGCGTGAATGTGGACGAGAGGCAAGATGCGTATGACCAAGCGATCCGACGTATTGGGGATTTGATCGCGGGTGAGAACGATCTGGTCGCTATCACGGCGACGGTGGCGTGCGAACTGCATCAGAGCTTCGACTACTTCGACTGGACGGGGTTCTATCGCGTGGTGGCGCCAGGGCTGCTGAAGATCGGGCCTTATCAGGGGGCGCACGGGTGTCTGGCGATTCCTTTCGAGCGTGGTGTTTGTGGGGCCGCGGCGCGGTTGGGCCAGACGCAGGTGGTGCCTGACGTGCGGGCGTTTTCCGGTCATATTGCGTGTTCTGCTTCGACGCGGTCGGAAATCGTGGTGCCCGTATTTGCGGCGGGGAAGCTCGTTGCCGTTCTCGATGTGGATTCGGACCAGTTGGATGCGTTCGGTGCGGTTGACCGCGTGAACCTGGAAAAGGTCTGCCGGATGGTCGGCCAGGCTGTGGGAGATTGAGCTATGAGAAAGTCTTTGTTTGTCACGGTGTGTCTTGTCTGTTCGTTGATCGTGCCGGCGTTTGGGGAGGGCAAGCCCTGGCTGGGCGTGCACGTGCTGATGGCGGGTCGCGACAAAACGACGCAGTTGACGGAGGTGGTGGGGAAGCTGGCGGATGTGGGTATCAACGCGATCGTGGCGGAGATCAACTACGGGTACGCGTACGAATCGCATCCGGAGCTGCGGGCGGGCAATCCCAGCACCAAGGAAGATATCGGGAAGCTGGTGGCGGCGTGCCGGGAGCATCATGTCCGGCTGATCCCGCAGTTTCAGTGCCTGGGTCATCAGTCGTGGAGCAGGCACACTTATCCTTTGCTGGTGAAGTATCCTCAGTTCGATGAATCGCCGGGGAAGTATCCGGAGAACAAGGACATCTATTGCCGAAGCTGGTGTCCGTTGCATCCGGACGTCAATCCGATCATCTTCGCGCTGATGGACGAGTTGATCGCGGCCTTTGAGGCCGATGCGCTCCATGTGGGGATGGACGAGGTGTTTCTGATCGGTGATGAAGCTTGCTCGCGCTGCAAGGGCAAGGACAAGGCGGAGCTGTTTGCCAAGGCGGTGAACGACTACCACAAGCATCTGGTGGGCAAGCACAAGCTGGAGATGCTGATATGGGGCGACCGTTTGATCGATGCGGAGACAATCAAGTACGGGCGGTGGGAGGCGAGCGCCAACGGGACAGCCGGGGCGGTCGACTTGATTCCGAAGGACATCATCATTTGCGATTGGCATTATGAGCCGCGGGAGGCGTACGAGTCGGTGCCGATGTTCCTGGAGAAGGGTTTTCGGGTGTGGCCGGCGAGCTGGAAGAAGATTGAGGGGGCGAAGGCTCTGGTGGACTACTCGCGGGGGCTGGGTCACGACAAGATGGTGGGGCATTTGAATACGACGTGGGGGGCTGTGCCGCTGAAGGATTTGGCGAGCTTTGAGCCGCTGCTTTACTCGGTCGGTTGCTTCCGTTAGGATGTCGGGAGAATTTGGAGGATGCGTTCATGAGAGATCAACTCAATCGCCGTGGTTTTCTCGAAGCTGTGGGGCTGGGGGCGGCGAGCGTTGCGTTGCCTTCGGGGGCGTGGTCCGTGGCTCAGGCACAGGCTGTCAAGATGCCTCGGGAATGGCTCGATCCGCCGAGGGAGTTTTCGCAGGCGCCGTTTTGGTTTTGGAACGACGATCTGACCGAGGCAGAACTGGCCCGGCAGATGGACGACTTCCAGGCTCATGGCGTGCATGCCTTTGTGATCCATCCACGTGCGGGGTTGCCTAAGAATATTGGGTGGCTGAGCGATCGCATGATCGAGTTGATGCGGTTCACGATCGAGCAGGCGGCCAAGCGTGAGATGTGGGTGATTCTGTATGATGAGGGGATGTACCCGAGCGGCTCGTCGAGCGGGCAGGTGGTGGCGGAGAATTCCGCCTTTCGCACCCGGGGTCTGGTGTCTGTCGATCTGGACGAGGCTGAGGCGGGCAGCGAGGTGCGGGGCGTGCGGATCGGCAGTGATGGGGAGCCGGAGCTGGCGCCAGGACAGACGCTGGTGGCGATTGTGAAGCGCAAGGGGAACGGGCATCGCATCGCTGTCGTGGACCGGGCGGCGGCTGAAGGCCGTTCGTATATCCGAGGGCTACACTTCACCGAGAAGGACCCGCCACGGCGGGCCAATCATAGAGAGGTGGGAGAGAATCATCCGCCGGCTGCGGACATCCTGAATCCGGAGGCGGTGGCGTGTTTCATTCGGCTGGTGTACCAGAAGTACTACGATGCGTTCGGTCGCCACTTCGGCAAGACGGTGCCGGCGATCTTTACCGATGAGCCCTCGTTGCTGGCGAAGGGGGCCGAGCGAGGGATGGTGCCGGGGACGACGGGTATTCTGGAGCATGTCAATACGTTCCTGGGCTATGACTTCACGGAGCATCTGCCAGCTCTTTGGCACAGGGACGAACCGGACGCGGAGCTTCATCGGCGCAACTACAACCGGGCGCTGCAGGCGCGGCTGGAGCAGACGTTCTACCATCCGATCTCCGAGTGGTGTGGGGCTCACGGGGTCGCTTTGACCGGGCATCCGATGGGGCCGGATGATATTGGGCATCTTCGTCATTTCCACATGCCGGGTCAGGACATTGTCTGGCGGTATATCGAGCCGGGCAAGCCCAGTGCGTTAGAGGGCGAGCAGTCCACGCAGGGCAAGTGCGCCTCGTCGGCGATGATTCATCTGAAACGCCGTCGGAACTTGAACGAGTACTGTGGCGCGTTTGGGCACAACTTCACGTTTGATGAGATGCAGTGGCTGGCGAATTGGCTGCTGATTCGCGGGTGCAACCTGCTGGTGCCGCATGCGTTCTACTACTCGGTGCGTGGTCCGCGTATCGATGAGCGGCCGCCGGACGTGGGGCCGAACAATACGTGGTGGCCAAAGTTCAAGCCTTTCGCGCAGGCGACGTCACGGCTGTGCTGGTTGAACACGGACAGCCGGCATGTTTGCGGGTTGGCTATTCTGGGGGTGAACGACTACCTGCCCTGGCGACCGGCGAAGGTGTGCTTCCAGCATCAGCGGGACTTCAATTATCTCGAGGCACGGCACCTGTGGGAGGATGCCCAGGTTGACTCCGACGGGATTCACCTGGCGGGGATGCACTATCGTGCTGTGATCCTGGAGGAGGAGGCGCCGGCGCAGGCCAAGAGGGCTATCGAGACTCTGGCGAAGGCGGGGCGTGTCATTCGCTGGAGGGCGAGCATGAGCGAGTCAGCCCTGGTTCAGGCGGTCGATAGGTTGGTTGTGCCGGATGTGCGCGTCTCTCCGGAGTCGCCCGATCTGCGCGTGCGTCACATGCGCAAGGGCGGGCAGGACTACTACCTACTTTTCAACGAGGGCGAAGGGGACCTGGAGCTGTCGCTGGAGCTGTCGGCGCAAGGCCAGCGGACGTTGCTGAATCCCGAGACGGGCGCGCACGAGCGTCTGCCCAGCGGCCGGGCGGTGAAGCTGGCGAAACATGCGATGCGCGTATTGCTCGTTGGGTAACGCCGCTAGTCGAAGAAGGGAAAGAGCTTCTTGATGTCCTCCTTCGAGGGCCGGCGTCCGTATTCGCAGATTTCGAATGCTTCGGTGTATTCGACCTTGCCACCCTTATCTGCGCCGTAGAGTTCAGTCAGTTTCTGGCGGTATCGGTCGGCCCCTCTGTTGCGTCTTAGCTGGCCTTCGAGGAACTCCTTGTGGCGCTTCTCGCGTTCCGGACCACTCTTGGGTATGGGCATGATGCGCTCGAATCCACCGGTGGCCCAGGTGCTCTCGATCTGTGATTCGAGCTGCCATATGGCCTCGGCCTTCTTCTCGACGACCTTGTCTATGCCCACGACAATATCGGCTTCGAAGGGATTGGGCTTCTGGAAGCGGTCGGCCGAGTAGAGGAAGACGGGGTTCTTGGTCAGTGCTTCGACGTCGGGGCAGAAGTGGGTCACGGTGACCATGAAGGCGGCGTCCTGGACCAGTATGGCGGTGTATCGGTGGTCCGGGTGGTAGTCGTTGGAGCGGTGGGAGATGACGATGTCCGCATTCCAGTCGCGGATGAGGCGAACGATGGTCTTGCGGTTCTCGAGGGTTGGCATCAGTTCGCCGTCGTGGTTGTCCAGGACTTGGGATTCTTCGACGCCCAGGATCTTGCCGGCCGCTTTCACCTCGTCGGTGCGACGTTTTGCCAGTGGGCCGCCGGCCATTTTGGCGTGGCCGATGTCGCCATTGGTGGTGGAGACGAACTTGACGTGATGTCCCTGGGCGGCCCAGAGGATGGCGCAGCCACCGGCGTCGAGCTCGCAATCGTCCGGGTGGGCACCGAAAACGATGATGCGGAGCTTGCCGTCGTCGGGCCTGTTGGGTGCGGCCGGAGCTGTGCTGCCGAGGCTGACGAGGAGGATCAGAAGGACGGGCAAAAGGACTCGCTTGGTACACATGATTCGTCTCCTTTCAGATAGAGGCGGGTGCCTCACGTGACTTCGCTACGGTTTCATGCCTCGGCCACCACCATACCGGAGGTGGCTGTCGAGTGCAATGGTGTGGATCAGATGATCTTGCCCTGCGCGGTCCGGATGACTATGATGCCTTTGCAGCAACGGCGTCAGCGCGATGGAAACAATGCCACTTTAGTCCAGGGAGCGATGTGGTCATGAAGGCACTGGTCAAGAGCAAAGCGGAGCCCGGTCTTTGGTTGGAGGATATTCCGGTCCCGTCGATCGGGATCAACGACGTTCTGATTGGAGTGGTGAAGACGTCGATCTGTGGGACGGACGTTCACATTTACAACTGGGACGCGTGGGCGCAGAAGACGATCCCGGTTCCCATGGCGGTCGGACACGAATTCGTCGGGCGGATTGTTGAGGTGGGCAGCAACGTTCACGATTTCAAGGTGGGGGACCTGGTCAGCGCCGAAGGGCACGTGGTGTGCGGGCGGTGCCGCAATTGCCTGGCGGGGCGGCGTCATCTGTGCAAGGCGCCGAAGGGGATTGGGGTCAATCGTGCTGGGGCATATGCGGAGTATATCGCGGTGCCGGTGACGAATATCTGGTATTGCGACAAGAGCATCGACATGGACGTGCTGAGCTGTTTCGATCCGTTGGGCAATGCGGCGCACACGGCGCTGAGCTTCGGCATGGTGGGAGAGGACGTGTTGATCACGGGGGCCGGGCCTATCGGTTGCATGGCGGCGGGGATTGCCAAGAAGGTGGGGGCTCGGCACGTCGTGGTGACGGACGTGAATCCGTATCGACTGAAGCTGGCGGAGAAGATGGGGGCGACGCTGACGGTGGACGTGAGGACGGGGAGCATTGAGGATGCGCAGAAGCAGCTTGGTATGAAGGAGGGGTTCGATGTCGGTATGGAGATGTCGGGCAGTCCCGAGGCCTTGCGGGGGATGATTGGGAACATGGCTCATGGGGGCAAGGTTGCGCTGCTGGGCATTCTGCCTCGTACGGAGATCGATTGGGACTTCGTGGTGTTCAACGGGCTGACGATCAAGGGCATCTACGGGCGGGAGATGTATGAGACGTGGTATAAGGTGACGATGTTGATTCAGGGGGGGCTGGACGTGTCGCCGCTGATTACGCATCGGTTCGACTACACGGAGTTCGAGAAGGGTTTCGAGGCGATGCGGTCGGGGAATTCGGGGAAGGTCGTACTGACCTGGAAGGATGATTAGGACGCTGCCGTCAGGAGGACAAGCATATGTTCGGAGACATGAAGACCTATCTGTCAGAGCAGCTTGGCGAGATTGAGAAGGCGGGACTGAGCAAGCCCGAGCGGGTTATCACGAGCCCGCAGCGCAGCCGGATTGAGACGTCGGCGGGCAAGTCCGTGCTGAACATGTGTGCGAACAACTACCTGGGTCTGGCGGACCATCCGGAGGTGGTTCGCGCGGCGCGGGAGAGCTATGAGCGCTGGGGCTTCGGACTGGCTTCCGTGCGGTTTATCTGCGGGACTCAGCAGATTCACAAGGAGCTGGAGGCGATGGTGACGGCGTTCTTGGGGACGGAGGACACGATTATCTACGGCTCGTGCTTCGATGCCAACGGCGGGCTTTTCGAGACGCTGCTGGGGCCCGACGACGCCATCATCAGCGACCAGTTGAACCACGCCAGCATCATTGACGGGGTGCGTTTGTGCAAGGCGCAGCGGTTGCGGTTCAAGAACAGTGACATGGGGGATCTGGAGGAGAAGCTCACGTCCGCCAGGTCGGCGCGGTTCCGGCTGATTGCGACCGACGGCGTGTTCTCCATGGATGGGTATGTGGCGAGGCTGGATGCGATCTGCGAACTTGCGGACAAGTATGATGCGCTGGTTATGATCGATGACTGCCACGCGACGGGCGTGATTGGCAGGACGGGGCGGGGTACGCCTGAGTATCGCGGGGTGATGGGGCGCGTGGACGTCATCACCGGGACGTTCGGCAAGGCGCTGGGCGGGGCCAGTGGCGGGTTCACGTCTGGGCGGCAGGAAATCATTGCGATGCTGCGGCAGCGGAGTCGGCCTTACCTTTTTTCCAATACGCTGGCGCCGGCGATTGCGTGCGGATCGTTGAAGGCGCTGGAATTGCTCGATGCGTCGACGGAGCTTGTCGGTCGGCTGCATGACAATACGGCCTACTTCCGGGGGCGCATCGCGGAGACGGGGTTGACTGTACTTCCCGGGGACCATCCGATCACGCCAGTCATGCTGGGCGATGCGGCGCTGGCGCAGGAGATGGCGCGGCGGCTGCTGGAGAAGGGGGTGTATGTGATCGGCTTCTCTTATCCGGTGGTTCCGAAGGGGCAGGCTCGGATTCGGACGCAGATCTCCGCGGCGCACACACGCGACGATCTCGACTTTGGGGTCGAGCAATTCGCGGCCGTGGCAAAGGAACTGAATCTGATCTAGGGTTTCGCTTTGCGGCGTGGGAGCAGGTGGGTCTCCACGTAGCGGGTGAGCAGGCTGAAGAGGTGCAGCCTGGTGTTCTTGCCTTTCCTGATGCTGTGGGTGCGGTTGGGGTACGCCATCATGTCGAACGGTTTGTTGTGTTCGATCAGTTTGTTGATGAGGGCCTCGCAATTCTGGTAGTGGACGTTGTCGTCGGCGGTGCCGTGGACGAGCAGGAGGTTGCCTTTGAGTTGATGGGCGAAGGTGATGGGGGAGCCATTCTTGTAGCCCTCGGCGTTGTCGTCGGGCAGGCCCATGTAGCGTTCCTCGTAGATCGTGTCGTAGAGGCGCAGGTCGCTGATGAAGGCGATGGCCATGGCCGTGTGGTAGAGGTCGGGGTAGCGGAGGATGGCGTTGAGGCTCATGGAACCGCCACCACTCCAGCCCCAGATGCCGATTCGGTTGGGGTCTACATAGGGTCGGGTTTCGATGATCCTGCGGGCGGCGGCGGCCTGGTCGGCGGAAGCGAGGATGCCGATCTGTCGGTAGATGGATTTTCGCCACTGGCGACCACGGGGGGCGGGGGTGCCGCGGTTGTCGACGCTCATGACGATACAGCCGCGCTGGGCGAGCATGAGATGCCAGAGATAGTTGTTGCCTCCCCAGCGGTCCATGACGGTCTGGCCGGCGGGTTCCCCGTATACGTGGAACAGAAGCGGGTACTGCTTTTGCGGGTCGAACTCGGGCGGCTTGATGCACCAGGCGTCGAGGAGGACACCTTCGCCGATGTCGATTCGCAGGAACTCGTGTGGGCCTTTGGCTACGGCGTCGAGTTTCTCGCGCACCTTGGCGTTGTCGGCGAGGACGCGCATGGTTCTGTGGTTGGGTAGGGAGACGAGTTCCGTGACGGGCGGCGTGCCGAACGACGAGTAGGTGTGGAAGGCCCACTTGCCGTCGGGGGAGATGTTGTAGGAGTGGACGCCTTCCTGGTCCTGCGGGGTGATGCGTTCGATCTGGCCGCTGCCATCGAGAGGTACGCGGAACAGATAGCGTTGGGTGGGGTTCTGCGGGGAGGCGATGCAGTAGGCCCAGCGTTTGTCCTCGTCGACTCGAGCCAGACTGACGACGTCGAAGGTGCCGGGCGTCAGCAGAGTCAGCCTTCCTTTCGATCGCGAGACCGTGTAGAGATGTCGCCAGCCGTCCCGCTCGCTGAGCCAGGTGAAGCGCTTGCCGTTCTTGAGCCACTTGAGGCTGTCGGAAACGTCGACCCAGGCGTCATCCTGTTCGGTCAGCACAGCGCGGGACTTGCCGTTGCTGATCTTGATCAGGGTGACATCGTTGGTGTTCTGGAGACGGTTGAGGTGTTGGACGACGAGGGTACGGGAGTCGTCTGCCCAGTCCATCTTAGGAATGTAGTGATTGCGCGGGTCGTCGGATAGCTCAAACCAGCGCATTTGCCCGCCGGTGGCTTTGACGACGCCGACTTTGCAGGCGGAGTTCTGCTGACCTGCCTTGGGATAGGGGATGGTGGTGATTTTGGGATAGAGTTCGTCGGTGTTGTCGATCATCTGGAATTCGGGGACCCCGGCGCTGTCGAATTGCCAGTACGCGATCCACTTGCTGTTGGGGCTCCAGCGGAAGCCGTCGCGGAGGCGGAACTCCTCTTCGTAGACCCAGTCGCTGGTGCCGTTGATGATCGTGTCCGAACCGTCGTCGGTCAGTTGCGTGATGGCAAGGGTCTTGAGGTCCTGGACGTAGATGTTGTGCTCGCGGACGTAGGCGACGTGGCGTCCATTCGGGGAGAACTTGGCGAACATAAGGGTGGACGGCTCGGCGTCGCCCCCGAGTTGCTGTAGTTTCCAGTCCTTGATGTGCAGGACCCAGTAGTCGCCGCGTGTGTTCGCGCGCCAGAGGCGCTTGTTGTTGGTGAAGATGAGCAGTTTCTTGCGGTCTTCGGACCAGGAGCGTCCCTGGATGCTCAGGGGTACCGACTTTCCCTCGGGAATCAGATGTTCGGCCGGCACGATGATTTCGCTGGCGCCGGTTGCGGGATCGTGACGGACGATGTCTTTGCCTTTCTCGGTATCTTCTGAGTCCTCGAGCGTTGTGTAGGCCGAACCATCCTCCAGCCACCTGCCGGTGCCGGACGGTTTCGGATGAAACTCGTTCGAGTCGAAGATGCGCTCCACGGTGAGCAGAGAAGGGTCTTCGGTCTGCTGAGCGAGGGCTGCGCCGGCGAGTAGGAGGCTCGTTGTCACGATCAGCGAGAGGGTCATTGGTCTGGTTGGCATTGTGTTCCTCTGTGAGGGTTGGCGGTTGTGTATATCAAGTCTTGGCGACATGGGTGACATTCTACCTGAACGCTGCTCTGATTCAATGGCCAGTAGGAGCAGAGGGGGCAGTCGCGTTCTGGGCCGGTACAGGCTCGGCTGCGTCTATTGCTGCAATTGCAGGCTTGTCGTTCGGCCGGCAAAGCCGTCCTGGGGCAGGTCGATGGTTAGCCTGGTTTGTCCCTTTGCTTCGTCATAGTGCGATTGGGGGGCCGTGTACCGGCCGGAAAGGCACACGGTGATGGTCTTCTGGGTGTGAGTGGGATCGGCCACGTGCAGGAGGGGGCCGCCCGGTTTTCGGTCGAGCAGCACCAGGGATGGTGTGTCGACGTCGATTGTCAGACCTTCGCCGCAGGTCAGTCGGCCGGGCTCGAAGAAGGCGGCCTGGATGCACTTGCTGTCCCGACTGGAGATAGCCAGGAGCGCAGGGGCCAGTCGTCGGATTCTGAATGCGGGTGTGTCACACAATGCCGGCATGGCTGCGGCCGGTGCGCCCGGATGGACGGCGTATGCGTACTGCGCCTGGTGCGGTTCGCTGCCATGGTCGATCCATAGACTGAATACGTCGCGCTTCACGGTGGCCTTTGACTCAGGGCCGTGGACGGCGTGCCAGTTGCCGGTCTGTGGCTCTGTGCGGACGGTGACAGCGCCGGGCTGGTGGAAGACGTATCCGATGCCGTCGTGGTGGGTCCATTGCACCTTACCTGAGAATTTCTCTCCTGGGGCGAGCTGGTGTATCTGCTGATTTGCCGAGACCGTGACGGGGCCGTGCGCTGCGCATTGATTGACCGAGGTCAGCACTGGCGCGGGATCGTTGCAGTCGATTCCGGCTCCCAGGCAGACGACGGTATTGTCCAGGAAGAACCACGCCTTGCGGGCTTGCAGGCCTTCTCGGATGTATTCCATCGCGGCGATGCCTTGGGTGCCGTCTGACAAGCCGCCAACAAAATCGCTTCGGCCTCGGCAGCGCCTCGAGCTCGGCACGAGCGGGCCCCGGCCCTGGCGACACGTTGTGCCGGGCAGGCGGCGCCAATCCCAGACGGGGAAGAGGTCGTCGTATTCGCGGCCGGTTCGATAGAAGTAGGTAGCGCCGTCGCCGAGATGGAGACCCAAGAGATTCTCGCTGTTGCAGGTTTCGGCCCCGATCACGCGCTTCGAACTCATCTTGACCGAGGCGTACCAGGTGGGGCGGCGGTGCACGCTGATATCGGATCGCCAGAAGTGTTTGTGGCCCGTGAAGGTGCCGGGGGCATTTGGCTGCGTGCCTTCGATCACACGCGCATAGGCGTCGGCCGTCGCCGGGTCGACCGCGGCCATAAGCTTCAGTTGGCGGAGGATCGATTTGCCTTTGCTTGTTTGGCAGTTCCGGAAGATCTGTCTGCCGCAACCGCTGATGTCCATGCGCCCTTTCCAGAGGATCCAGGCCGATCCTTCCATAAGGTAGTGGCGCAGGATCTCCACCTGCTGTGGGTCGAGGGCATAGCCTGTGCCACGGAAGATGCTGGCCCAGTGGATCATGTCAGAGCCGAAAGAGGCGCCATAGTTTCCCCATTGTTGCTGGGGGCCATGCTGGTGAAATGAGTAGTCCGGCTGGACACCTTCTTCGGTCGTCACGCGCAGTTCGCTGAATATCTCATCTCTGCTTTGTGCCATCAGGTCGTGATCATCATCCAGCAGTCCTTTCATGAAGGCGATGCCTGAGAGCCAGACCTTGTTTTGGCCGGTCATGCCTGTCTTGCTACGTGCCAAGACTCGCTGGATGGTTTGCTGCTTCAGATCGGCGCCGATGGCGTCTTCCATCAAGAGAAGGATCGGTGCGATAGCCTTGGGCACGCCGATACGCGGATACCACCAATTCGGATTGACGTAGTCTTTCTCTGCCCAGTACCCGAGGCTTCTGGCAATCGCGGACCGCAGGGCCGGATCGTTTGCACGGGGATGGCCAGGCTTTTTGAATGCTTGGGCCATGGCCAGCGTCCGCGACAAGTGACGGTAGGTGGGCCAGCGTCCACGTTCTCTACTGGCGTAATCGACGTCCGGCCACGAACCGTCCTGTCTCAGAGCATGCACATATGCTTCGATGGTCGTCGCGCCGGGTGCGTCGCGGGCGTACCACTCGATGAACTGGGCACGCACTTTTGACGCATCATCTGGCGAACCGCTGGCGGGGACGGTAAGGAGCACCAGCAGAAGAGCGCCGATCAGGTTCCGGCTACTACGATTCGATCTCATCCTCATCCTTTCAGTTGTATCGGTCCCGATACGGGGTGCCAGGATCACAGTCAGGGATGCGGGTCCCTGCGGGGCTGCGATCGCACGATTCCGCAGGTCATTGTCGCCAGGCGTCTATCGGATGCCAAGGATATTCCCGCTGGGCTTGGCGCCCAAGGTTCTCGGCGACTCTGTGCGAGTCTGGGTACGGTCTTCATTGGTCGCGGTCGCGCAGAAGCCTTGACAGTGGATGGTGGAACACCTACCGTACAGCTTAACGTGTTAAGTATGGGCCGCTGTTGGAATTGGGGTAACGGTCGCGGCGGCGCTGCCGAGGTACTGCCGCAGGCTTTCAACGTTGTTGTTGGAGCGGCGGTGCGCGGGCATGATGGGGACCATATGATGGATGGTGGGAGACGCTTTGATGCAGTGTAGACGAATCACGGCATCATGTGTTGTTCTCTGTTTCTGGGCAAGGGCTCTGTTTGGGGTGGGGGCTCCGGTGTCGGGCCAGGCCGACATTGCCTGGGACATGGATTGGTACAAATATCGCACGCTCGTCCACGTCGGTGCGGGGGGGTACGCCAGAGATGACAAGCCGGTCGAGGTCGAGATCGACTTCTCGAAGTTGATCCGGCCGCTTGGGCGAAGTGACTTCATCGATTCTGCGGACCTGGCGGTGCTTGAATGCACGGGCGGTGGTGCGACTCCTGTTGCCTTTCAATTCGACAAGGCAGAAGGCTTCCATCCCTGGACCAGCGCCAGGGGGACGCTGACGTTCATCATGGAAGGTCGGACCCGGCCCGATGCCCAACGTGACTTTCTTGTCTACTTCGGCATCGAGGGATTCACAAGCCGACTAGACGTACCTGACTCGGGCGAGCGCGTTTGGGTCGAGGAGGTCGCGGAACACGAAGGACAGGAGAGCTTTCGCGTTCGGTCATCGAATGCCACGTACTACTACCACAAGCTCGGCGCCGGCTTCGCCAGTTTGGAGGACGCGGACGGGCAGGATTGGTTGAGCTACAATCCCGGCGTCGGTCCCAAGAGCGACAGCGGTTCCGGTGGGAAGTATCGCGGCACGCCGAATATGGGGCATCCGGAAGGTTATTGCCATCCTGGGAACGCGGCGTCGGGGAGCACCGTTGTTTCTCGGGGTCCCGTCAAGGTGACTGTCGCGTCGCAGTCCAAGGATGGGAAGATGGCCTGCCGGTGGGATATCTTCGCGAGCTATGCGCGCATGATGGTTCTGCGGATGCGGACGCCTTACTGGTTCCTCTACGAGGGTACGCCCGGCGGCAAGCTGGATATGGATAGCGACCTCTGCGTTCGGCCCAGCGGTGAGGGGTTTCTGCGGACGAGTGTCGCGGAGAAATGGGATGGTGATTTGCCGTCTGTGGGCGGTGGCGAATGGCTCTACTTCGCCGATCCGAAGCAGGGGCGTTCGCTCTATCTGGTCCATCACGAGGACGACGAGCAGGTCGATTCCTACTGGCCGATGAACGAGGAGATGACTGTTTTCGGTTTCGGACGGCTGGGTATCAAGAAGTTCATGCAGATTGTTCCGGCTCATTTCACCATCGGTCTGACCGACGACGTGGAGCCGGAGGCGGTCCAGGCGGCTGTCGATAATGCCTTTCGGCCTTTGGCGATTGCTGTGGGATCTGCTGAGATGAAGCGATAGTCTGGTGTTCTGGCTGCGGCAGAGCGGCCGACAAGAGGAGAACAGATGGGCACCGAGAATATGCGACAGATGCTCCGGAAGGCGAAGGATGGCAAGTACGCTGTCGGGGCGTTCAACATTCTGGATTACAACTCCATGCGGGCGGTGGTGGATGCGGCGGTGGAGCTATCGGCGCCGGTCATTATCCAGACGTCGGTCAAAACGGTGGTCTTCTGGGGCTCTACGCCGATCATCCAGTGGTATCGCCAGCTTGCCGGTGAGGCGGCGGTACCGGTTGCGATCCATTTGGACCACTGCAAGGATCTCGACGTGATTCGCGGGTGCATCGATAGCGGCTGGACGAGCGTGATGATCGATGCATCGTCCAAGCCGTTTGACGAGAACTTGGCATTGACGAAGCAGGCGGCGGCGATGGCCGGGCCCAGAGACATCACCGTTGAGGCGGAGATGGGGGCTATCGTCGGAGTGGAGGACGACATCCACGTGAAGGAGCAGGATGCGCATCTGGCCGATCCGGACGAGGCGGAGCGGTTCTGCTCGGAGGTTTCGCTGGATTGTTTCGCGCCGGCGATTGGGACGGCCCACGGCGTCTACGCGGGCGAACCCAATATCGCGTTCGACCGAATCGAAGCAATCGCCGGCCGAACGGGGTTGCCGTTGGCGCTGCACGGCGGGACGGGGCTTTCTGACGAGGTCTTCAAGCGTTGCATTGCTTTGGGTTGTGCGAAGGTGAATATCTCGACGCAACTGAAGTATGCGCACATCGACGGCTTCGTGGACTACAACGCGGCGCACTGCACGGAATACAATCCTTTGAAAGTTCTCGGCGCTCAGTACGACGTGCTGAAGGCGGGTATCACCCGGAATATCGAGTTGTTCGGCAGTGCCGGCAAGGCATAGTGCGGTCGTGTCCTGGTCGACTGGGCAGGAAGGCGCACACGTTTCCATGCAAGGGAGGACATCAATGCTCAAGGCGGTCATCTTCGACTGTGACGGCGTGCTGGTCGACACCGAACGGGACGGACATCGGGTGGCGTTCAACCGGGCGTTTGCGGCCCGAGGCTATGACTTTGAATGGAGCGTGGCGGAATACGCCGAGCTTTTGAAGGTCGCGGGCGGCAAGGAACGCATGCGGCACTACTTCAATGAAAAGGGTTGGCCCGGCGACGTTGCCGACCGGGACGCGTTCATCAAAGAGATGCATAAGCTCAAGACAGACCTTTTCATGAAGATCATCGAGAGTGGGGAACTTCCGTTGCGTCCGGGTGTGGCGCGTCTCATCGACGAGGTGATCGCGGAGGGTCTGGTCCTGGCCGTCTGCTCGACGTCCAACGAGCGGGCGGTGAACCTTGTGGTCGGGACCATGCTGGGGGCGTCGCGTCAATCGCATTTCAGCGCGATCCTGGCCGGCGATGTGGTTTCGAGGAAGAAGCCCGACCCGGAGATCTACAATCTGGCGATGGAACGGCTGGATCTGCGTCCGCTCGAATGCGTGGTGATCGAAGACAGCCGCAACGGACTGTTGGCGGCGAAGGCGGCCGGGGCGCATTGTGTGGTCACGACCAATGGCTATACCGAGGGCGAGGACTTCACGACCGCTGACCTGATTGTGCCGGAGCTCGGTGATCGGCCCAACGTCAATGTTACGCTGAAGACGATCAGAGAGATGGCAGGCTGAGGATAGGGAGAAGGCTGTGTCGGCAGGTGCGGACGACAGGAAGACGGTGATGGCAATCGGCGAGGTGCTGTGGGATATTCTGCCTGATTGCACGCATTTGGGCGGGGCCTCGTTCAACTTCGCTTACCGGATCAACAGCCTGGGCGACTGTGGCCTTATAGCCAGTCGTCTCGGTACAGACGATCTCGGCGATAGAGCGCTGGAGGCCATTGCGGGATTCGGCATGGCGACGACCTATCTGCAGAGGGACGATGTTCGTCCGACTGGAACGGTCGAGGTGAGCTTTGACGAACAGGGTATGCCCGACTACCTCATCGTTCCCGATGTGGCATACGATTACATCGAGCGAGTTGAGTCGTTGAGCGATGCTGTAGCCCAGGCCGATTGTTTGTGTTTCGGCACACTGGTGCAGCGCAGCGCGATGACCCGAGAGACGCTTTGGCATTTTTTGGAGCGAGCAACGGACTGTCTGAAGGTGCTGGACATCAATCTGCGTAAGGACTGCTACAGCCGCGAGACGGTGACGTACTCGCTGGGCCATGCCGATCTTCTGAAACTCAATGATGATGAGGTCAGGCGGCTGAGTGAGTTGCTCGGGCTTTCCTGCTCTGAGCCGGTTTCCTTTTGCCAGGACGTCATGGGTCGGTATCCGGTGCGGCATTGTCTGGTCACCTTCGGCGAGAACGGTGCGCTCTGCTGTTCTCGGACAGGGCAGGTCGTCTACGAACCGGGCTACTGCGTGGAGGTTGCCGATTCGATTGGCAGTGGTGACGCGTTCACGGCCGGCTTCGTCCATCGCTATCTTCATAGGGCGACAGTACAGGAGGCATGCCACTTCGGCAACGTGCTCGGTGCTTTGGTGGCGACGCAGATCGGGGCGACACAGCCGGTTTCGTCCGAGGCGCTGCAGCCGTTCGAAGCGGGCGCTGTCGAGCGGCGTGCTCTGCCTGAACTGGAGAGATTTGTGGTTTGTTAGTCGAGGAGAAACGATGCTGAAGCGCTTTGCCTTGCTGTGTCTGCTTGTGAGTCTGGGGCTTGCTCAGGTGGCTCTTTCGTCTCCGGTCCCTGGCGACGTCTTTCGTGAGTACAGGTGGTACAAGGAAGATGGCGACGCGGGGCAGGCGTTGCGGGTGGGGGGTAAGCAGGGGCAATACCATTCGGATCGGGGATCGGCGCATGGGTATGTCAATGCGCCCGTCGAATTGCCCCACGAGTTCGATCTGAAGTTCGCTGTGCGGGCCGAGGTGGTCATCGAGAAGATCCTGTGTCACGATGGCACGCGGGGGCTGGCGATCTGCGTGAACGGCCACGCTTGGATCGATGTTCCGGAGTGCGCGGAAATCCCCGAGCCGCAATGGGACTATCAGCATCACACCTATCCGGTGGTGGCCGTTCCGCTGGAGCAGCTCAAGCGGGGGATGGGCAACACGTTCCAGATGAAGGTGGCGGAGGAGCACCCGTGGAATTGGCCGCAGAATTTGATCAACGGCGTGCACTTTCGCGTCTACTACGATTCCGCCAAGAAGGCCCATCCGACGGGTCGGATCGTCTCGCTGTCGGACGAGGGTCCGCCGGCGGAAACCGTATCGATGGAGGTTGAGGCCAGCAGTCCCAACGGCGGCATTCGCCAGGTAGACTACGTTGGGCACTACGAAGACGTCAACTTCGAGGGGGACGGGCAGTACACGCAGTGGCACTATCATTTCTTTCACAGCAAGATCATCAATCACATCGGCTCGGCGACGGAGGCCCCGTGGCAGGTGGTCTGGAGCACGAAATGGGTGCCCGATCAGCAGGAGCCTATCAAGGTGGCGGCGCGGATCATTGACGAGACGGGTATGATCTTTGTGACGCCTCCGAGGCATCTGACGCTGCATCGTCCGGGCATCTCTGTGGAGTTGTGTAAGCCGTACGATATTCCGAAGAAGTGGGTGACGCGAGCGGGCGAGAAGAGCGAGCACTTCGACGTGAAGGGCGACCCCCGGAAGGCGACGGCGCTGCAACTGGCCTGGTCGAGTTGGAGTCCGGGCTACATGAACGGCGTCTACATCAACGATGCCAAGGTGTTCGACAGCGAGGGGCCGAAGTATCGGTACTACGCTCATCGGGTACCCGTCGAGGATGTGAGCATGTTGCGGCACGGTCGGAATGTGCTTAAGACTGGCATGACGCCACGGTACGATGGTAAGATGGTGCACGGTATGGAGGTGAACTGGCCAGGCATCATGGTTCTGGTCCGCTACGAGGAGAACTAGAGGGACCTGGACGTCACGCAGAGAGATATGTCACGAGGAGAAGACCTATGGGAACTTCGCAAGCTTCCTTGGCTGGCAATAGAAAGCAGATGACGCGGCGGGATCTTCTGGGCGGCGCGGCGGCGGCGGCTGCTTTTACGATGGTCCCGCGTCACGTGCTGGGCGGTGGTGGGAACACGGCACCGAGCGAGAAGATCAATGTGGCGATCATCGGCACGGGCGGGCAGGGCATCGTCAATATGAAGCAGTTGTTCACGGAGGGTGATGTTCGGATCGCGGCTCTCTGCGATGTGAACGATGAGAGCGACTACAGCATGTTCTATTATGGCGACACGGCCGGGCTCAAGCCGGCTGCCCGACTGGTCCAAGAGCGATACGGCCAGGCCTGCCCGACCTATCGCAACCACCAGGAGATGCTCGATCGAGAGGACATCGACGCGGTGCTGATCGCCACGCCGGACCATTCGCACGGGGTGATTGCCCTCGACGCGATTGCCAAGGGCAAGCATCTGTATATCGAGAAACCCCTTTGCCGCACGGTGCGGGAGACGCGCGCGGTGACCGAGGCCGCTCGCAAGGCCGGCGTCGCGACGCAGCTCGGCAACTTTGGGCATTCCAGCGAGGACATTCGTCTGACCTGTGAGTGGATCTGGGACGGTGCT
>Ga0272442_10004297_pt1 | contig 19571 bp, 14 predicted proteins | sample SSMForm2O_FD_200262 | JGI IMG/M metagenome (GOLD analysis project Ga0272442, IMG submission 200262) | Marine sediment archaeal communities from Little Sippewissett salt marsh, Falmouth, MA, United States - SSM-Form-2O | ecosystem: Environmental > Aquatic > Marine > Wetlands > Sediment ... | reverse complement strand
CGGCACAAAGTGGCTCTGGACAGAGGCCGAGATCGGGGAAGTGGAGAAGGTGCTCGCCCGCTGAGCCCAGCCATCAGGTAATTATATTCCCGCCACGCTCACCGGTCCACCCCGCCGCCAGGCAAAGTAACTGCCCACGATGCTGCCACCGTTGAGCAAGGGAGCGAGCATGGATGGTAAGGGACTGGGATTAGGCGGGATTCGCGGGATGGCTCGGGTCGTCACCAAGCGGGCCCAGATTCCAGCCAGGCGCCAAGGCGCCTACTAGAATGAACGCACGCGCGCGCAAGGCTGGGAAGGTTCCCTGTTCCACCCCGCCTCGCCTCCCGGCATTCTACCCTGCCCACGGTGCTCTCGCCGGTGATCAAGGAAGAGAGCAAGAGGGCGCAGCTTACGCACAGCTCCCAACATCATAGTTGCAGCGACCTAACCAGACGAAGCCCGATGCCGTCGCTGCGGTTGCTGGGGGGGGAGTTGTCGCGCTCAGCCGAGCGGCAGTACTGCGCGCTGCTGCCCCACCTACTACCGTGGATGCTCCGGGACGATCCCGTCAAGGGGCCGACAGGATCGATCTCGTCGCCGATATAGCTCCCATACCGGTCCCACACCCACTCCCATACGTTACCGCTCATATCGTATAGACCCCAGACGTTCGCCTCTTTGCCGCCCCGTGGCTGTGGCCCGCAGGTCGTGGCGCCGCCGAACCACCCGGAGCAGTCGGTCGCACCAGCGTAACCTGCGGTTGAGTTGCCCCCGTACCATGCTATTTGGTCCAGATTCGGGTCCAGCGGGTCGCGCTCGGTCTGTGAGATACTCCCGTCGTTGCCAGGGCTCGGGTGGAACGCCGTATTGCTCCCGGCGCGTGCCGCGTACTCCCACTCGGCCTCGGTCGGCAGACGGTACCCCTCGCATTCGTAAACCGAGGCGACGCTGCCGTTTAGCGCCACGTCCGCCAAGTTGATGCCATCGGATGTGCCATCGCCGTCGAAGCAGTCCATGTAGTCCACCACGCTGCCTTCTGACTCGCAGCTCACCTCCGATAGCACGTAGCACGGCGTGTACCCGGCCTGAATGGAAAGCTCGTTCGCGTACGCCACGGCGTCGAACCACGACACCTGCTCCACCGGGCAGATCGCCCCGCAAGACCAGAAGTAGCTCGGGTTCAAGCCCATTGTGGCCTCGAATTCTGCCTGCGTCACCTCGTAGATCATGATCTGGAAACCGCGTGTCAGGGTCACCTCATGCAACGATTCGTCCGTTCCTCGGCCAAGCTCTGCCTCGCAGTCACCTGGATATCCCTCTGGACCTGGGCAGCCTTCGGGACTCCCCATCCAGAATGAACCGCCTTCGAGCTTGACCCAGCCATCACAGAGATCTCCAGCCTTGTCCCCGTCTGCGTCCGCCTGATCCGGGTTTGCCATGTAGGGGCAGTTGTCGTCGCAGCTCTTCGTGACCCCACCGGTGCAATATCCGTCGCCAGGAGATCCCGAATGGTCACCATCGTTGGCTATACCATCGCCGTCCGCGTCAAATTCGCCACGGACACAGCGGGCCCAGACGCCGGTGGTGACGCCGGTTGTGTAGATATGGCCGCCGCTGAGGAAGTCCACGTACCATATGTCGCCAGACGCGCCCGTCACCGAGGACGAAGACCAGTACGAGGAGCACGACCCGCCCAGACCGGCGTCTGGCCAGTAACACCCGCTGTCAGGACCTCCGCCACTGCTGCACTCATGGCACGACGAGTCCTGGCATCCGCTCTCCAGGCATGAGTCTTTGACCCCGCAGCTCCCACCCGTCACGGTCTCGGGGCAGCCTCGAATCAATGAGCGAAGCTCCGAGATCGTAGGCAGCCGCCAGTCCTGATGACCAGAGAGGTCAAGGCAATCACAGTGGCTCTTCGCTTTCTCCCAGGTGTCGTGGCTGTCCGGGGTCTTCTGCCATACCAAGCCGGAAACCCAGTCAGTGCAGGTCTCATCACCGCAGGTGAATTCCTCGTCGCAGTCAGCCCCACCCCAGCCAGGCAGGCAAGCGTTGCAATCCTGCGCAGGGTCCCAGTGATTCAGGCAAGCGCTGCAGTCCTGCGCAGGGTCCCAGTTGTCCGGACACATTCCGCAGTCCACACCCTCCCAGTGGTTGCGGCACGCGGCGCAGTCCCGAGCCAAGTCCCAGTTGCCTGGACACGTCTCGCAGCTCCCGCCCTCCCAGTGGTTGCGGCAGACCGTGATGCCGCACACGTCGCCTTCGCACACGAAGTTGCCACAGTCGGTCGTGCCGCCGTTATCAGAACAGACCCCGTCCTGGTCAGTTTCACCTGTGCAGGTGTTCGCTCCGTGCGCCGTGGCCTCCGCGTCAGAGCAGAGAGCAGCTTCGCACACTACGCTTTCGTCGCACGCACTGTCGTCGTCCACGGGGACCGTCTCGCACCGTTTAGATACGTTGCAGTATGCATCGCCACGGGTGCCCGAGCAGGTCGAAGCCTCATCGCAGGTCGAGACCACGATGTAGCTCGCCGGGCAGTCTGACGACTGCGAGCAGCAGTCGCCGGAGGCGCAGCAGAAGCCGTTCTGGCAGTGCCCGCTGATGCAGTCACTCGTCTCGTCGCACGGCCCGGAACCATCGGCTATGTCTGCTGCGCAGGTATTAGCCTCGCAATGATAATCGTCAGCGCAGAGCGAGTTGTCCTCCGGTTGTGTGCCGCAGCCCGACTCGCAGCTCCATGTCGCCGTGTTGCAGGCTAGGCCATCGCATTGGTCTAGATCATCTAGATTGCAGCAGGTGCCATCTTTGCAGCAGACGTTGTTATTGCAGCGGTTGTGCTCGCATTCCTCGTGTGCGAAGCAGGCATGACCATCGGGCCATGACGTGTCGGTGTCAGTGTCTGTAACTGTGTCCGAGTCTGTGTCTGTGTCCGAGTCTGTGTCTGTGTCCGTATCCGTGTCAGCGTCGGTGTCGGTATCTGTATCGGTGTCGGTGTCACCGACGCCAGGCGTGCACCTACCGGCCTGACAGGATTGACCTGGATCACAGTCGTCTGTTGTCTGGCACTGCTTACCCGACGTGTCTACCAGTTGGCTGCAGGCTGACAACGCAAAGAGAAGCATGAGCGCGCGAGGCATGATTGCTAGATCTCTTGTCAGGCTATTCATGTTTCCCCTACCATCGGTTTTTTAAGCAGGTCCTTTAATATTTAACAATGAATTTTACCCCTGCATTGATAGGGCGAGTCTCTTTTCCACCCGAATTACCTGTATTACCGCTTGTATCCGTTCTTACTGTATTAGTCCCACTGCCGTCATTAACGGGGTTTCCCATTCCAATACTAGAAAGCACATGATTGTGACTTTTAAACTCATCGGTTTGCACCGAACCCACATTATCGCCCTCTGCACCGCCCGCGTTACAAGCGCTTCGGTCAGCCGCATCAGGATCTCGCCCCAAGCCACCATCGTGACCGCGCAAGAAACGACCCCGAAGATCCGGCAAGTTGAAATGCGTGCCGTCGTCTACCGTGCCCCATGCTGTTCCTATTGCTGCAAATAGGTCGGCATAATCCGCCTGGGATACCGACGAACCATCGCAGAGCAGGTAGCCGTCTGGAGCAGTGGTTCCGCCGAATGGGAGAATCGTTCCAGGCGGCACGCCGTTCTCAGAATGCTCCGACCTGACTGCGAACGGCACAGCATTGATATCAACATCGGGCTCCAATACAAAGTAGCTACCACCCTGCCTGGCGACAGAGATCCGCAACCTCAAAGGCCTCGTCCGAAAAACCACGTCAGGCAGCTCGACTTCTCGTTCCAGTTCGACTTCTTCTGCATCAGGGAAGCGCACTGAAAACCGACCGCCGTTCAACTCCAGCTCTCGCTCTGATGACTCCCAAAAGTCCTGGCCGACGCCATCGACAAGCTGGAACTTGAACAGGTACGTGCCCACGGCTGGTTCGCCTTGGTCTTCCAAAGCACCATCGAAGTCGATGACTCGTGGCACTGGCGAGTTCTCAGGTGGTCCTGCGATGGCAACAACAGCCCCAACGAAAAGCGCAAGGAAGCAGAAAGAGATGAGCATCAGTCGCCTGATACGAAGACCGTTCCCGTTCCCTGTTTTCATGCCCTACCTCTCAGTTGTAATGACGAACTCGCCACCGCTGCTCGACGGCTTGACCGCATGGAATGGCGTGCCATCCATTTTCAGGCTCATCTCGGCACCGTTGTTTTCAGCACGGCCTGCCGAGGAAACGACCCGTCCGCAAGCAGTTAGCGCCGCCGCTCCGTTGTTTGGAGAGCCCGGAGGGCAGAGGTGTGTCTGCTTGCCGGTATCCGTGTCTGTATCTGAATCACTGTCCGAGTCTGTATCCACGTCCGTATCAACATCCAAGTCAGTATCTGTGTCGCTATCAGTGTCCGAGTCGGTGTCCACGTCTGTATCTGTATCCACGTCCGTGTCCACGTCAGTATCTGCGTCGGAATCTGTGTCTGTATCTGTGTCCGTATCCGTATCTACATCACTGTCACCGGCGCCTGGCATGCACCTACCAGCCCGGCAGAACTGCCCCGGATCGCAGTCTTGTTCCGTCTGACACTGCTTCCCAGAAGTATCCACGAGCTGGCTGCAATCCAATTGCCAAATCGATACTGATATCAGGACCAACATTGGCACCAGCAACTGTCGTATCACGCTTCCCCCATGTGTCCTACGCTGACATCCAGATTGGCTCGGCAGTATTCATCACTGCCACTCATTCTACTCGCCCCAAGACCGTCATGGCCCGAAGCCCACGACATCGTCCGGGATGAGGCTGCGCGGAATCGTTCCAGTGCCCAGCTGTCCATAGTTATTCCAGCCCCAGCATTTAACTCCGCCGGAATCCGTGAGGGCGCAGGTGTGGAATCTTCTCGTGGATACTTTCCTAACGCCAGATGACAGACCGACGACATCCACCGGAGTACTCCTGTCCTGTCGAGTGCCGTCCCCCAGTCTGCCATAGCTGTTATGCCCCCAGCACTTTAGCCCTCCAGAAGTCGTTATAGCACAGGTCTGACCTTCGCCCGCAGCGCCGCCGAACACATCCGACGTAAGGTCCGGGACATCACACGGCGTGTGTCTTTCCTGTGTCGTGCCGTCTCCCAACTGTCCGTATTCGTTCCGTCCCCAGCACTTGAGACCACCGGAAGATACTGCACAAGTGGTTCCAATCCCAGCGAAGATCACCTCGCCGCCCGACGTGAGGCCGAACACGTCCACCGGCTCGAGACTATTGTCAGTGTCTCCGGTTCCCAGGTTACCGGCTCCATTTGCGCCCCAGCACTTTACTCCTCCCGAGTTCATCAGTGCGCATGTATAGTTGCTCCCCGCCGAGACCATGTCCACATCCGTGGAAAGGCCGACAACGTCCACCGGCGTGTTGCGGTTTTCAGTAGTACCATCGCCCAACTTACCGTAACCGTTGTTCCCCCAGCATTCTATCCCGTCGGAATCCGTCACAACGCATGTGTGATAGTCTCCTGCAGAGGCAGATCTAACACCCGATTCGAGCCCCGATACATCCACGGGCGTGCTGCTGGATTGGTTGGATCCGTATCCTAATAGCCCATCGTTGCCCCTTCCCCAGCACCTCATTCCACCGGATGCCATGATTGCGCAGGTGTGATGTTTTCCCGTGAAAATCTCGCTCACGCCAGAGGACAGACCGATAACACCTACCGGCATACCTCTGCTCCTCGTGGTGTCGTCTCCCAACTCACCGTGCTCGTTTCTTCCCCAGCACTTGGCCGCGCCAGAACCCATAACGGCACAGGTGTGGTACGCTCCTACTGAAATATCGAGCACACCAGAGGTGAGACCCGGGACGTCCACGGGAACGGTCTCGTACGGTATCGTGCCGTCGCCCAACTGACCATAGGCGTTCCATCCCGAGCACTTGATGCCTCCCGTATCCGTCAGCACACAATTGTGATAGCCGCCTGCCGAGATCGCATTCGCGCCGGACGCAAACCCCGAGACGTTCACCGGCACGAGTCTGTTCTCAACAGAGTCGTCACCCAGTTGCCCGAAATCGTTCTTACCCCAGCACTTGATACCGCCGGAATCCATCAAGGCACAGGAGAAACCATATCCGACGGAGATCGTGTCGACTCCGGTGTTGAGTCCGGATACGTTCTGCGGGGTATTCCTGGGTTCTCCGACAGTGCCGTCTCCGCCCTCACCATAATTGTTACCTCCCCAGCACTTGACTCCGCCGGCAGTCGTCGCAGCACATGTGTGACTGTGGCCCATGGAGACCGATTTGACTCCCGAGGTAAGCCCGGGGACATCTTTTGGTACGCTCTCGACATCACTATTGTAGCCCAAGCCCAGCTGTCCGCTGCCATTATTCCCCCAGCACTTGAGGCCCCCGGAAGAATCCATCACGGCGCAGACGCGGTTCGAGCCCGATTCAATTGACTGTACTCCGGAGCCCAAGTTCCACACATCCACGGGAGTTGTGCTATCCTCGGTAGAGTTGTTGCCTAGTTCCCCGGAACTGTTTTTTCCCCAGCACTTGACGCCGCCTGAACTCAGAAGAGCGCAGGTGGAAGAATAGCCCCCGGTTAGCGCGATCACTCCCGACGAGAGCCCATACACGTCGACCGGCGTGGCCCTGGCCTCATTGGTACCGTCACCCAGTTGCCCGTCATAGTTTGTCCCCCAGCACTTGGCGCCCGCCATATTGGTGATGGCGCAAGTGTGATAGTTGCCCGCAGCGACCGAGACGACGCCGGGGCCGAGGCCAATGACCTTCGCCGGCGTGGCCCGGTCGAGCGTGGTGCCGTCTCCCAGTCTACCGTCATAATTAATTCCCCAACAATAGACGACACCGCTATCCGTCCGAGCGCAGGTGTGCTCCCAGCCCGTGGTGATCTGGGTGGCGATCAATCTGACACAGGCGCCATCGTCGCAGATGTAGCCCGACCAGCAGTCTGATACGTCTGTGCAGGTGGTTTTGCAACTGGTGTTCGAGTCGGCCTGGTACGGCTCGCAGGGCTGGCAGTCGGTCGGATCGCAGCCTCCAGTCGCGCCGGAGGTGCATGTCTCGACCGGCTTGTAGCCAGATTCGGCACCACCGCCGGCGTCGCAGTACGAAGCACCAGCACAGTCATTCTGGTCGCTCCATACCCCGGAGTCGCAAGACCTGAACCAGTCATTTCCACTGCACATCACGTGACCATCAGCGTAACTCTGTCCGTCATGCACGCATGATGTTGCGGTCTCGGCACAGAACTCACCCGCGCCGTCGAAACCATCATCGCGGCAGTACCCGCCCAGGCAAGCAAAGTCGTCGGGCTCCCTGGCGATCGAACAGTCGACACCAGCATTCAGGTCGTGCTGACATATACCGTCATTGCTGCAGAAAGCTCCTGATTTGCATTCGCCGTGCTCGTTGCAGGTGGAAGGACACGTTGCACAAACGCCGTTCGAACAGGTATCAACATTAAGGTACGCACCACACTCCACGGCGCAGTCCTCTGGTGCGGCAAAGGTGTCCTCGGCCGTACAAACGTGGCGGTCTCCGTTGAAGCAGGTGGCTTCGCCCACGTCGAGGCCATCTCCCAGTCCGGAGACATCCGCGCACTCTTTGGCTGCATCGGTACAGTACCGCTTTCCATCCGGAGCAGTATTGCAATCGCCTGATGAACAACTGCCGTCGTCTGAGCATTCACCGCCTATTTCGATATCCGTGTCGGTATCCACATCCGTATCGGCGTCCGTGTCTGTATCCCCCCCACCCGGAACGCACCGCCCTTTCTTACAGATCTTTTCGTCAGTAGCGCAGTCAGAGTCGCTCTGGCATTTTTCGCCGGTCGTATCCACCAACCGGCTACAGCCGAGCAAAGTGAGTAGCGCAAGCCAGGCCAGGGTCCGATGACGTCCGCGCATCACCTTCCTCCTGTCAGAACCGAACCTCGACGGACGCCACGCCACCGCCCCTCGTCGGCACCACGGCAGTAGATGCGGCGGGCTCGTCGTCGCCGCTTGCGTCCAAGATGAACAACACAATCGTGGCCACTGCAGCCGCACCGGCGATACCGAACATCACGTCTGCCGCCACGGCTTTACTATCGGTCGAGTCTTTGAGATCCTGCCAGTCCGAGGTTCCCTCGAACTCTTCGCGGGCCGAGGCGGCGTCGCTCCAGGCCAGGCCACCTAGAATACCGCCAGTGCCACCCAGCGCAATCGTAAGACCCAGGCCCACCCACGGCGCAATTTCGATAAAGCCCGAAGGTTCTCCGAGAGCCCGAGCTTCGCCCGAGGGCGGGTAGGTCACCTTGACTGTGGCAGTTACCTTCTTCACGGCCCGCTTGATCGCAGCGATCAGTTCAGAGTCTTCCTTGGCCACCGTTTCGCTTGATCGATCCACAACCATAGCCTTCTTGACATCGATAACCTTGACGCTCAGAACGTACTTGTCCCCAACTGCCCCGATGCTGGCCGAGGCTAGAAGCTGCACGCCCAACGCTCCGCCTATCTCCGCCAAGCAGGCATCATCGGCACAGCCGGTCAGTTTCACACGCTCCTCTTCGAGAGTTATCATAGTTGCTATGTCGCTGCTCCCGAGCACGTCAAGAGCACCAGACTCATGAAATGAGTTAAGCAAGATCTCGTTGAGCGTTGTAATGACGCCTTTATCGATCTCTGTGTTGACCCGGAGATCGAGAACAGCGATCTTCTCCTTGGCGTCTGCTGTTGTAGGTAGGGCAACGATGGTGAGAGCAAATACTGTCACCATGACAAAATGCAAGCGCCTCATATGCATGTTCCTCCCCTATTGAGAACTCAACGTCACCCCTCTAACACATCCCACGTGTCTTGGGAACCCACTCACTGCTGCGACTGCGTTTTACTCCGACTATAAGTAGCCCGACCGCAGGGATTCCGCCAACCAATGCAGAATCTGCTCAATCGCTTGCGGCACCTACGCCGCGCCGATCAGGTGGGATGCCTCGATTAGAGATCTTGATCGCCCGGCCTACTCGTAGGACGTGTAAATTCCCGTGATGTTGTCCCGCTCGTCATACACAACATCCAGCGGTGCGGAGCCGAGGATCATGTAGCGCACCATCCTCTCGCCGCGTTGCATCTTGTGGTACCTGCCCCAGGCTGATTGGGACGGCTCCACATCCTCTATGGAGTAAAGGCTCAGGTGCTGTTCAAGTTCGATCCGGGTCTCAGGATCAGCGGCGCTCCACTTCGCCTCCAGGTAGACGGCGTAGAGATAGGCTCCAACTCCGGTCGAGTACAGCCAGACGCAGATAGCGACGAACAGGACTCCAAGGGAACCGAGGAGCCACTTCAGGATGGAGCGCCAGCGCACGGGAGGTCTCGGCGTGGTGGACAATTCGGCGGTTGTGGTGTCCATCAGGAGTTCAACGGTATCAAAGCGGCCTGGTCGATACAACCCACTTGAGACTGCGGGATCGTGTGATGGGACAGAAGGTGGGCCTGCGGGTGCAGGGTGGTGCTCTCTATTCACATCCACGCAAGAATGGGCTACGTTACATCCATGACGAGCGGATGGTCAGTCTACTTGGTTCAGGGGCGCTCGGGCCACCTGTACTGCGGTGTCGCGGTCGACGTCGAACGCAGGGTTGAGGAGCACAACACCTCTCTTCACGGATCCCGCTGGTGCCGTGCCCATCGGCCAGTGCGGCTGGTCTGGCAGTATCCTGTCGGGACACGCAGCGAAGCGCAGAAGGCAGAAGCCTTAATCAAGAAGCTCTCACGCGCAGACAAGCTCGCCCTGCTGGTATCCGGGGATCCAGACAGGCCTGTCGTTATGGAGCTGATGGAGTTCGGTATTGGTCCGTCCACATGCCCGAATTGCGGGCAGGTTATCGGCAGTGAAAGCCGCCCGGTCGTGACCTACTTACACAACGGTGAACGTGAAGGGCCGTACTGCTCACGCGACTGTGCTGAAGCCGACGCCTGGGGGCCGGTGTTCAGGGGCTGCCGGATCAGGCGGCTGCCGAGACGTGCCGCTCGCGGTCGCTGAGAAACGGGACGAACAAGATCTCCCGGCCATCCTCTGCACTCGCTTCGGCCAGCGCGGGTCGTGTGGAGGGGTAGGAGGTTGGGCTTGCGGATGTCGGGCGAGGGGGAGGGTTCCTTGGTGGCGAAGACCATCCCCACCCTCAGGATCTACTACTCGATCCAGCCGGAAATGCATCATAGAGCCGCAAGAAAGCCGATTGTTTCGTATAATCATTCCCTTACCGGCCGTACCGAGGCGAGCCCCTCGCGCGCGCATACCTTAGATCAACAGGTCGGCAGCCTAAATCCGAGTCGCAGCTGAGAACCAAGTCCATAAGACAGCGCCTCGGGCGTCCGGCCGGATCGTATGGGTGGGAGTGGCCAGGGTAGATCCTGCGTCTACCCTTACCCCACCCGGGGACTATTACTGCCAGGACCCGTCGATTTTTCTCTTCTCGGTCGTGTACCCCTCCACCACTCGCTCGGTAGAGTCCAACGAGGCCACCCGTGACGGGCACCAACGGCCTCGAAGGAGGACACACATGAGTAGCGAGTCGAAAAACCAGACCCTTCTCGTGCTTGACGACGCAGTCAGGCGAATGGGTCGCATGGCTGCGGCAAGGGCGAATGTGTCGCTGTCGCGGTATGTCAACAAGCTGATCCGCAGGGATTGCGAGCTGAGTGGCATCGCCGCGCTTGTGCAGGACGACACGGAGAGCGAGGTGCGTGATGGCGGCGAGTAGCAGCGTGATCGACCGGCCCAGGCAGAAGTCCGAGGTCGAGCAGGAGAGGAGTGTCGGCTACGAGCCCGCTGGCAAGCGCCGGTTCCGGCGTGAGCGGCAGGTCTGGAAGGTCACCGCCCTCAAGCCTTCCCAGAAAAACAAGGAGATCTTCAAGCAGTCTCTGACCGACGAGGGCATCGAGAGCTTGATCGAGGACCTCAAGACCGACGAACTCCGCCACGCCATCGAGGTCAAGCCGGACGGCACGGTTGTCGACGGCGTGCGTCGCACCCTCGCGCTGCAGCACCTCGGCATCGAGGAGACTGAGGTCACTGTCGTTCATGGAATCGAAACAGAGGAGGATCTTGAGGAGTACATCTACCGGTCATTCAGTACGACGAGGACGGCCTCCGTGGAGGAGCAAGTCAACTTTTTTACCCTGGCCAAGAAGGTTCTCCAGCGGAAGCATGGGCAAGGTCGAGGACGGCCCAATAAATCTGATCGTTCCGATCAGATTTTTCTAGATGCTGACCAGATCGGGGCTTTGGCTGCAAAGCGGGCAGGTTTCGGTTCGTTCGGAACCGCGCGTAAGGCGGAGCGTGTATTCCGGGAGGGCGACGACAGCCTCAAGGCAAGGGTGAACAGCAAGGATCTGTCGATCAGCGCGGCGTTCGATCTGCTGGCCAAGCCCAAGAAGAAGTCCACCAAGGCGGCAAAGACCGCCAGCAGCGAGAAGTCACCCGAGACCAGCGACACCCCCGGTGACGACAACGGCGAAGCCGAAGCCTCCAGCAATGGTGCTGACAGCGGAGGTGAAGGCGGACCACCGGAGCCGGAGTCCGATGGCGGCGTGCTGGACCTCCTTGGCGACGACACCGACGGCGACACCGATCCGGACACCAGTGGCGAGGACGAGCAGGTGGACGCCGGTGGCGATTCCGATCCCGGCTCCGAGGACGACTACTCGGACGCCGGCGGCGACAGTGAGCCGGAGGACCACGACTCCGACCAGGACGGCGAAGAAGCCCTTGCCGTGGCTGACACCGACGAGGAGAACCCTATCGAGCCCAAGGCTGCCGTTGCGGTCGTGAGGGACCTTCTCCGCAGACAGAGTGCCGAGCTTGCTCGAAAGTTACTGCTGGTATTCGCAGCTGACGCTGACCTCAAGCTCTGGATCGAGTCCGACAATCCGGGGGATTCTCTTGGAGAACTGGCGCCGATCGTCCGCCGTCAGATCGAGAAGCTCGCGGAAGCCGACATCGACGCGGCCCAGGGCTGGGTACAGGGCCTGAGCGGCGAGCTCTCCGAGGTGATCTCCGCGTACGAGCCCGACGACGTGTAACAGCCGTAGCAGAGCCGATCACTACCTTGTTTGGCGCCGCCCGCCCGACATAGGAGATGCAGGATTGGCAATCCGGTTGCCATTCTATACGGCCTGCATCATCAGTAGGGGAGGAGGCACATTGACATGACTACCAGACCCGCCGACGACAACTCGACGCCCATCACCGGCGTTCACCGAGATCCGGTCGCCCTGGCCGAGCAGCACGGCCGGATGTATATCGAGGTGCTAACCCAACTCGGCATGTGCGAACACCTGCGCCACGATCTGCTCTACTCCGCGATTGACCACGTGCGGGAGATCATGGCGGTGATCGAAGTATGGCAAGAGGAGTTTGAGGAGGCGGAGGCTGAGTTGGATTCTCTGCAGCTAGTGGATGGTGCGGACTAGGCGGAATCCCTGGGTCGCGTAGTGTGTACTCGGATTCAAACCCGTTCGGAAAGCCGACCTACATAAAGAGGCCTTGTTCGAGTAACCTCCGCCTTTCCGAACACGCGCTGTGCCGGAATCCGGGCCATCAGGATCCACCGTTTCTCCCGCGTAGTCGCCATCGAACCAGTCCCAGGTCCACTCGTAGGCGTTCCCGCTCATGTCGTACAGACCCCAGGCGTTTGGCTCCTTGCCCCCCACCGGATGCGGGCCGCAGGTCTGCCCCGCTCCAAGCCACTCGCTGCAGTCAAGGGCACCGGGGAAAGTGGCGTGGGAGTTGGCTCCGTAGAACGCGATCTGGTCGAGGTTCGGATCAACCACGTCCTTTTCGGTGTAGGTGATCGTCCCATCGTTCCCCTCACTCGGATAGAACGCGGTGTTGCTTCCAGCCCGAGCCGCATACTCCCACTCAGCCTCGGTCGGGAGCCGGTACCCTTCGCATTCGTAGACCGACCCGACGCTGTTCAGCGTCACCGTGGCCGAGTTGATGCTGTTCGGATCTCCGTCACTGCTGTCGAAGCAATCCATGTATGCGTCGCCAACGGGGATCCCTCCTTTGCAGTTCACGTCCTCCAGAACGTAGCAGTGCGGGAGCCCGGCATCGATAGACCGCCTGTTCGCGTAGGCGATGGCGTCGAACCAGTTCACGTATTCAACAGGGCAGTCGGGGCCACATCCAGAGTGGTAGCTTGGATTGAGTCCCATTTCGGACTCGAACTCGCTCTGGGTAACCTCGTGGGTCATGATCTGGAAGCCGCGCGTCAGCGTCACCTCGTGCAAACCCTCGGTGATCGACTGGCGGCCGAGTTCCTCCTCACAGGATCCAGGATATCCGGCCGGAGCCGGGCAACCCTCGGGGCTGCCCATCCAGAAGCTCCCTGGCGCGATAGAATTAAGACCACCGTCATTGCCGCCGCGAACGCACCGGATCTGATTGTTGTTGCCTTCATCGTTGGTGACGACGCGTCCAGTGATAAAGGCCACACACCAGCGTTTTCCGGGGACGCCTTCTACGGCTGAGGATGACCAATCTCCCGAGGCGCAGGAGGATCCGAAAGGCTCTGACCAGTAGCAGCCCGCTGATGGGCCGAAACCCTCGGTGCAGCCGTCACAGGAGGAGTCCCTGCAGGCGATTCGCTCCAGACACTCGTCGGACACCCCGCAGCTTCCGCCGCTCATCGTTGCCGGGCATCCCCGGATCAGAGACCGTAGCTCCGTAATCGTCGGTGCTCGCCAGTCCTGCTTGCCCGCGAGGTCCAGGGTCTCACAAGATGCCGCAGCGTCAGCATAGGTCGTGGCGCTACCCGCTTGGATCTGCCATTCCAAGCCGGTTGAGTTGTCGGTGCAGGTGTCCGAGCTGCATTCGAGCCCGAGGCTCGGCATGGCGATCCGGAAGCCGATCAAGTGGCTATTCGTGGCATCATCACCCATACGAGCAGCAGACCGCGCACGGCCAGGACCGCTGTTCCAGGCTCCACCACGTCGCACTTGGTCGTTGGCCCTCGGGCTGTCTATCCAGGCAGAGCCGTCATCGGGCCTGTCCGCGCCGTTGTAGTCCGGGTGCCAGTCATCATCGACCCACTCCCATACGTTCCCGCCCATCTCTTGCAGCCCGAAAGGTGAAGATCCCTCCGGCTGCTCTCCGACAGGCAGAGCCTGACCGACACAACCGATGTAGTTTGCGTGGTTGCAGTCGATCTCGTTCGTGCCCCAGGGAAACGCCACGTAGTCGTCCGCGCTCGCCATCGCACCTCGGGCCGCGTATTCCCACTCGGCCTCGGTGAACAGTCGTGCCCCAGCCCACTCTGCGTACGCTTTAGCGTCGTTCCAACTGACTCGAACGACGGGATAGTTTGGCGTGCTGAATGGTTCCCAATCGTCGGAGGGAGCTGGATGTCCAGTGTCAATGACGAATGCGTTGTACTCCGCCTGGGTGACTTCGTGCTTACCCGCACCGAAACCGTCGACTGTTACCTCGTGCTGTTCAAGTTCATTGCTCATGCAGGCGAGATCACCGCCGAGAATATCAAGGCACCCCATCCAAAAGGTCCCACCCGGCACAAGCAAGTAAGGACCACCTCGACCGTTCGCTGGCGTGCATTCTGGGTAGCCTTTCTCGTTCTCGCAGCATGGATCACCGTTCGGCGCAGCGGAGGGATTCAGGCAGTCGGTATCTGTATCTGAGTCGCTATCGGTGTCGGTGTCAGTATCAGTGTCGGTGTCAGCATCCCCCGTATGTCCTGGCCGAACGCAACGGCCGCCAGTGTTATTGCCACGTATCGTCGGATCAAATATGTGGCGGCCCGCTGAACGGAGGTATTTCGTGCCAGTTGCCCATGACCCGCCGCGTATTACCCGACGAGACGACCCGTTAGTTGGGCCACCGGGATTTGTCTGCGGCCAGATTTCGTCACCGTAGTAGGTGTCGCTGTACCAATCCAGCACCCACTCGAAAAGGTTCCCAGACAGATCGTGCACACCGAATGGGGAAATACCTTGCGGGTGGGTTTCCACCTCGGTCGCGTCATCCGAGCAAGCACCATATACTGCGAAGCCGCAGTCGATCTGATCGCTACCCCAGGGAAAGACCGCGTAGTCTTCGGCGTCCGACATCGGTCCCCTCGCCGCGTACTCCCACTGCGCCTCGGTTGGCAAGTCACCCCCGAGCCACTGACAGTACTGTCGGACGTCGTCCCATGACACGCAGGAGACCGGATAGTGCGGTGTACTGGAAGGATTCCAAGTGGACGTACCGCCGTCGCAGGCCGGCTCTGGGTGGCCTGTATCATCTACATATGCCTTGTACTCCACCTGGGTGATCTCGTGTCTAGCAATGCCGAACGGAGACAGATTGACCTCGTGCTGTGGTGTCTCATCGCTCTCGCAGCTCCAGGATCCGTTAAGGTCATCCCGGCAGCCCATCCAGAACGTGCCACCAGGCAGCAAGATGTATGGTCCCCCATGACCAGTTGCGGGTTGGCATTCTGGGTAGCCCTGCTCGTTGTCACAGCAGGGATCGCCGTTCGGGGCGGAACTCGGGTTCAAGCAATCGGTGTCCGTGTCCGTATCGGAATCCGAATCCGCATCGGTGTCCGCATCGGAATCCGAATCTGCATCTGTGTCGGTGTCGGAATCAGTATCTGCATCGGAGTCAGAATCTGCATCAGTGTCCGTATCCACATCCGTATCCGTGTCCGTGTCCGTATCTGAATCACTGTCCGCGTCCGTCTCACAGGTTGAGCGACAGAAGCCATCCGAACAGCACTGCTGGCCATCAGGACATCCGTGGCTCTCATCACACGTGAAACGGGTGTCTTGGTAGTTCACCTCATCGCAGGCAGGCATCAGAGCGGCGATGAGCACCAGAATGGTGATGGTTGATCTCATTGAAATCGACTCCCTACGATCAGTTCCGCTCACTGTCCGCTTACCGCCGAGATCACGCTGACCGGTCACCACTTCTTCGCCCACCCATTCTAGGCCTTGTGTGAACTGTTGGCTGCCTTACCTCTCTCTGCAGCACCTGAACCCGATGTTCCCTGACGAGGCCGATGGCCCATTGGTCACGCTCACCGCGAATAGGCCAGCGTCGGTGCCAATATTCCAGCATCCGCCTCGGGCTACCGCTGCCGGTATCCGCGCAGCGCCGGAGCCGTCCTGCACGAGGTGGCAACCATCGGTCTTCCAAGGTGTTGAAGACACTTCACCCCCGTGGAGGTACACATCCTGGCCGTACAGGCCGGTTCCCACTTCCGACCATGTGGACTGGGCGTCATTCCACCCAACCTCCATTTCCCACAGAGCAGCCCACTCCCACAGGTTACCAATCATGTCCTCAGCGCCCCAGCTTGAGCGGCAGGCCGTGCCCTGGCCAGCGGCACGCGCGCTGCCGTTGGTCACACACGCGCCGCCCGAGCCATCCGAGGCTCCCGGATCCACGGTTCCCTCGGCGGCAACCTGCCATTCGTCATTGGAACAAAGGTGCTTGCCCGCAAGGCCACAGGCCGCTTGGGCCTGGAACCAGGTGAGCCTGCGTGAGGGCACTTCGCCCGCGATGGAGCAGGCATATGCCCCGCTGACAGGAGCACCGTCGACATCCACTTCGAAGCTCCCGTGGTCCGGGAACGCATCCGGGAAGTTGTCATTGCTGCCAGAGCCGTACACCGTACCGCTCACGCCGTCGCACGTACCGTTGTTGAACAAGATGGCGTCCGCCGCAGAAGTCTCGTACCGGTCAATCCAGAAATCACCTACCTTGACCATCTCGTCGGCGTCTCGCTTGCAGAGCACGAAGCTGTCCTCGGACAGGTCTTGCACGTAACCCTCGGGACAATCCGGCAGGTCGTAGCTCGTCCCAACGGTGAGGTTATCGAAGCTGGCATCCGTTCCCTTGATACTGCCCGACACCTCAAAGTCTTGAGCCAGGGTGCATTTTCCTCCGGCACAAGTCAGTACGGAATCCCCCTTGTCGCCCTTTTCTCCCTGCAAGATGTAGGTATCCGCGCTGGCGTCACCCGCCACGTTGGTCAGGGTCAGCGTGAATGCGCCAGTGACCAGAGCCGCTGGCAAGAGGAGTTTCCGTTGCATGGCCGTACCTCCCGCTTCGAATTCCAATCCGTCTGCGGCGGTGAACACCCGTCCTCCGCCGCCGTTTTCCCGTAGTTCCACGCCGGTCACCGTGTCCAGCCGCTGCCCGCTGATCAGCCAGGCGGTCTGGAAACGGTGGGCCGCGTCATTCCGATCCGGGATCCCATCGATGGCCCCGCCGCTGGTATCCACGACGCTGGCGGCCGTGCCGTCGCCGTCGATGCCGGTGATGACCGGCGGGCTGTCGGTGTCGGTATCCGTGTCGGAGTCGCTGTCAGAGTCCGTGTCTGAGTCGCTATCGGTATCCGTGTCCGTATCCACGTCCGAGTCCAGATCGGTGTCGGCATCAACGTCTGAATCCGAGTCGCTGTCCGCATCAGCCCCGCAGGTAGGACGACAGAATCCATCGCAGCACTGCTGGCCGCTGGGGCAGCCGTGCCCCGCTTCGTCACACGTCAACGTCTGACGACCTGTCGTCCCGGATGTGGGCCTCCAGAACAGCCAGGTAGGTCGCTGCCGCCTCTGCAACGAGAACGGTTGTGTCAAGGCGAATGTAACCGTCCTGGGACTCTGGAGAATTATCCTGCCAATCCACTACGAGATGCATGACTTGCCGGAAAGCCTCCGCCCTGAATGCATAGTTCATCTCCATAGGCATAGGCTACCGCCGACTCGAATCTAGCGACACCGGGATCCCCATGAGCCAGTCCCCGTTTGAGGATTGAGACCAGGTGCGGTAACGGAGGAGCTTCTCTTGTGCTTCCTGAAGAGGAACAAGTGCAGGATGATCCAGCCTTGGCTCCCCTCCGTCACCCAGGTCGCGGGGTATGACGAGCCCGACAATTTCGGGAATCACCGGCACAGCGATCGTCATTCCCGAATGCATGTCGATGATCTTGCAGATAGCGGCAGCCAGGCCACCCGAGGGGACAGTCCTGCCTGGAATTGAGATTCTCCTGGGTCGCTGACCAGGCAGACGAACCTTTGCCTCCCACTTGCCCAGCTCAGTCCGTGACCGCCGCGTCGAGTACACAATGAGGTCAGCACTGGGAGTTGAATGTAGCAGCCTTCTCGACCTCCTCCGCTGCCGTATCCTCCTCCGCAACGTGATTTCAAGTCCCCCATCGCTCCGCCGCTCCTCCTTGGCTCGCCGGTACACCTGGTCTCTGTGATTCCCCAGGATTGCCGGATTCGCCGTCCAGGCCTCCCGACGGTCGATCACCACCCTGACTACGCCACAACTCCGTACTGCTCTGAGACAAGCACCGGCAGCGATGACGACATCCCAAGGGAACGCCTTATCTCCCAAAACCTCATCGAGCCCTCGGAGGTCAACAGCGGTATCCTTATACAGGTTTCCGAACCGTGGCGGCTTCCTCCTGCGGAGGAGATCAGCCACCACGGGATCTTTGACAACAAGCGGACGGGGGCGGGCAGCCAGGGCATCAATCCCCAACTGCCCGCCCCCTCGGGCGTCACCCGCCGCCAACTCCCGGTTCCCGCCAGTCACGGCAGTCCCGGGAGTCTCAGTGTTGCGCCGAGAACCTGACGGCTCTCCTCTGGCGCGGGTACGGGAATGCCCAGGACACCCCTGCAGTAGTAGTAACCGTCTACAAGGAGAGAACAGCATGTGTCCCCCAGAGGGAAGTAAGGAGACATCACACTGAATGTCCTGGAACATATGGGTAGGTATCCTCTCTATAAAAGATGTACCCTGAGAGGTGAATCTCTCTGGTCCCCTAGAGGAGGTACCTATCTCACCTTCACCCTTAGGATAAGATATCCAATCGGGTGATCCCTCTCTCTCACAGATCTCCTTCTCTTTCTCCAGTTGGGGAGCAGGGAGGAGATCCGAGGTCTCCCTGATTCCTTTCTTTGTAAGCGCCTGGAGTCCCCCTATATCCCGTATCATCTTTGGACTCTTGGCTCCCGAAATCCCCCGGAGCCCCTTCTGCAGTCTCACATAGGTTACGGCTCCTCCAGTAAGACCAATCCATGTAGGGGAAACCAAATATTGCTTCAAGACCATCAAAGGCTTGTCCTCTGTTACATTGATAATTTTGGATGCTTTTCTCCGAAATGGATCCCCCGGTCGCTGAAGCCCACGGATATTCTTGAATCCCCTGGCTCCAGCCAAGGATTTGAACATGCAGAATGCTCCCTCCGCATCCTCCCGGGAACGACAGAAAAAGTAAATGTCGTCGACGTAAGCCAGAATCTTGATATCGAGCTTGGCCTCTACCTGATGGAGGAGAGGTGCGAGACCTAGATTGAGGAGGAGAGCACTGAGCTGATTCCCTTGCTCAACGCCGACGAACCTACTGTAGGGGATCCGTTTCCTGGTCCTGGCTGAGACAGCATCCATTCGGGCAAGTCTCCAGAGGAGCTCCGAAGCCTTCTTCGATATCCCAGCTGCCCGCAGTTCGGGGAATACTGATTTCTTTGGAAGGCGACCAAAGGCATTGGCCAAGTCTGTCTGGAGA
>Ga0272442_10004296_pt1 | contig 19578 bp, 21 predicted proteins | sample SSMForm2O_FD_200262 | JGI IMG/M metagenome (GOLD analysis project Ga0272442, IMG submission 200262) | Marine sediment archaeal communities from Little Sippewissett salt marsh, Falmouth, MA, United States - SSM-Form-2O | ecosystem: Environmental > Aquatic > Marine > Wetlands > Sediment ... | reverse complement strand
CTACCCCCTCTTCTGCTCCAACTCCTCCTCAACAATTACCTCAAGCAAAACCACTTCCAAAACCAGCAGAAGCAGAGAAACCAAAAAAGAAAATATCTCCCATAATCATAGTATTAATTGTCGTATTAGTTCTTTTGATAGGAGGCTTGGTTCTTACAATACTTTTTGGAGAAGAATTATTAAGGACGATATTGGGGTAAAATGGTATATGAACCAAAAGAAGATTCTGAATTTTTAGCAACAGAAATAAAGGGTTATATAAATTATCTAAAAGATAAAGATATAAAGGTTTTGGATATGGGGAGCGGAACAGGAATACAAGCAAAAGCTTGTATAGAGGCAGGTGTTCCAAAACAAAATATATTAGCAGCAGATATGGATCCCAAGGCAATAGACCTTCTAAAAAAATCAGGTTTTGCAACAAGAAAAACAGACTTATTCTCAAAGATAAAAGTAAAAGAAAAATTTGATTTGATTGTTTTTAATCCACCTTATCTCCCCGAAGATAAGCACGATAAGGAAATAGATACAACAGCTGGAAAAAAAGGTTATGAGATAATAATAAGATTTCTAAAGCAGGCAAAATTAAGATTAAATAAAAATGGCAGAATCTTATTATTAATATCTTCTTTATCAAAACCAAATAAAATTAAAAAATATATAAATGAAAAGTCGTATACAATTGAAAAGATACTCGAGAAAAAACTTTTCTTTGAAAGTCTTTTTATATATCACCTATCATAAACCTAACACTCTTTTATATTCTTGAAAATCTATTTCTCTATTTTTTTCTATTGATTCTTCTGTTGCAAATGCCATAAGATGGCTTTGTAATGACTCTTTTGCTCCAGTAATATTTGACTCGTGATGTTTTTCATGAATAGATTTTACAAAACTTCTTAATAATCCTTCGTCTCCTCCCCCATGCCCTTTTTTATATGGAAGATCCATCTGATGAACATCATTTCCTTTTTTCCCCAAACCACTATATGTAACTATCCTTATAGACCCTTCTAAAAAATCTCCGTGCACTATTCCTCTTTCAAAAAATATTTTGATCTTTCTTGTAGAATCACTTCCCAAAGAGGTTAGGATAAATCTAGCAGTTACACTATTACTAAATTTAATCAGAACTTCCTGATTATCATTAACATCATTATCGCATCTATAAACACATCTTCCGAATGGACCTTCCTTAAGTGCTTTTTTTCTGGCTTCTATTGTCTTATCCATCGGACTTATCCCCCTAACAGGCCATTTTACCTGCTCAGGATCTTCTTCTTCAAGATAAAATTTTTCAGCATTAAACGGACATTTATCTTTTATCTTACAATCATCTGTACATCTTTCTGTAGATCCCTTTGGTGAATTTTTTTCTTTAAAATATTTTAAAGAACCAAAAGATAATATAGAGTCTACATCGCTATTAATTAACCAGGTTAAGATATCCATATCATGGCAGCTTTTTGTCAAAAGAACAGGACCTGATTCTTCTTTTCTTCTCCAATTTCCTCTGACAAAACTATGTGCAAAATGCCAATAACAAACATCTTCAAGAAGATCTATATGATACATCTTGCCTAGTTCTCCAGAATCTATTATCTCTTTAATCTTCTGAAAAAAACTAGTATACCTCAGGACATGAGCAATAGACAATATCTTTCCTGTTTTTTCCTGTTTTCTTACAATCTCCACACATTCCTTTGGATCAGGAGACATAGGCTTCTCCAGCAGAACATGATAACCCTTATCTAATGCTTTCATAGTAAGATCATAGTGCTCCCAATTAGGAGTTGTTATAAGGACCGCGTCACAAAATTTATCTTTTTCTAGAGCATCCATACCTGTCTCAAAACAATTTTCTTCAGGTATGTCATACTCTTCTCTCATCTTTTCTACCTTTTCTGGATCTATATCTGCTACTCCAACTACTTTAACATTGACATCTCCCTTCTTTATTATTTTACCATAAGATATCATTCCCCTAGTACCTGCTCCTATAATCATTAATTCTATTGGTTTTTTTTCTGTTTCCATTTTAAAATATAATCAGAATCAGCTCTTTTTCTTAATATTTTTTATGGTATTGCTAAATTCTGGTTTTAATGCTAGTCCAAGTGCGATACCTATTGCTATTGCAACAGTCAATGCCAGACCTAATAATGCGATCCTATATAAATCTAAGAATGCAGTTAGTCTAACTCCCAAAACTTCTAAAGCAGAAAGGACAGTAGCAGTTATAAATATTATTTCAAATATTTTTGCTGATATCTGATTGCCTTTAAACTCTGAATCCCTTATTTTTCTAGAAAACAATTCTGTTAATATCAGCCCTATAACAATGACTAAAAATGCTATTGCTATTTTTGGAAGATAATTAATAGATATCCTTAATAGCTCTTCTGAAAGATATATCTCAAGTACAGACAAAGCCTGCAATACAAATAACAAGATAATTATCCACTGTATAATTATTGTTATAAGATTTACACCTAATATAGATTTTTTATATGACCTTAATGAGTGTTTTCTTACCCAAGGATAAAGTGCAAACTTAGCTAATTTATTTATTACAAATTTAGCTATAATTGCTAATACTACTCCGACAATTAATAACAAGACTACCTTCAACCATTCAGCGGTCAAAATATTTTCAAATACCATTATACCTTAATACTCCTAAGCAATTTTTGCTTTTTATTTGTTTCTATTACAAATATATGATCTCTGGGAAGATTAATATGTTTTTTAGTTTCTTCTTCATTCAAAACTTCATTGATCAATAGTCTGATTACTCCTGCATGCGAAACAATAAGACATGATTTTGGGTTATACTCTTCAATAAACTTATCGATTCTATTTTTAAATTCCTCATGAGTCTCAAAATGCTCTTTTGGTTTTGTCTCCTTAAAATTCCTCTCTCTCAAAAGATCTGTAATAACTAATTTAGATTTATTATGTCTCGATATTTCTTTAGCTAATCTTAAACATCTAGATAGATCACTTGAGTATACTTTATTTTTGTAACCATTAAAAAAAGCGAATATCTTACTAAACTGATTCTTTCCCCTCTCTGTATATATTGTTCTCTCCCAGCCTGTTAATTTATTTCTAAGATTCCTAGATGTCTCAGGATGCCTTACTAAAAATAATTTCATTTAAAATAATCTCCCTTATGAAGTTTATTGAAAATATATCCTCTCTCTTCATTTTTGTCCCTTTTCTTTGACATCTGTGCTCCATGAATCCTATATATTAATCCAATAATATCTGCTTTTGCTATTTTAAATCCTTTTCCAATAATCTGGAGCCACAGATCATAATCTGTAGCAGCCCATATATTCCCATCCATTTTAATACCTGACCTAAAAACCTCTTTTCTAATCATAGCAGAGGTTCCAGGAATATATTTTTTATCATGAAGTATTCTCCATGTATGATCTGTTCTCAAAGATTCATCATTCCTTCTTTCTTTCATTCTCTTTAATGGATTCTTGAGTATAGGAGAGATATACATTTCCTCCTTACCATCAACAACCTTGATCATATCCCCATACGACATCATAACATCTGGATGTTTTTCCATAAATTCTACTTGTTTTTTTATTCTATCTTTAGGCATAGTATCATCTCCATCAAACTGCACAATAAATTCTCCTCTAGATTTTTTAATACCAATATTAAAACTTCTTGCCTTTCCTAAATTATTTTTATTTTGAAAAACTTTAACTCTAGGATTTTTCTCTGCAATCTTCTTAATTATTTTAATAGTTTTATCTGTAGAAGCATCATCGACAACGATTACCTCTATATCCTTATATGTCTGATTAGCTATAGAAGCGAGAGTCTCTTCAACATATTTTTCAAAATTATGGGTGATTAGAATAATTGAAACTAACATGATTAATATTTATTTTATTTATTTATAACCTTATCTATTTCTTTTAAAAGATTATCTACTAAATCTTTCCATGAAAAATCTTTTGCTCTTTTTTTAGCATTCACTTTCATTTTAGAAAGAAGTTTCTTATCTTTTAATAATAAGTCTATTTTATTGGCCATATCTTTTTCATTTTTAACTGCAAAACCTATTTTTTTATTCCCTATAATATCTTCAACAGCTGTCATGACTCTTCCTTTCTCAGCTTTATACCCTATTATAGGAAGTCCTGAAGCTAGTGCTTCAAGAAAGACTATTCCAAAACCTTCTTGTTCAGAAGCAAGTACAAAAACATCTCCAAGATTATAGAACTTTCTTACATCATCCTGATTTCCTGCAAAAACTACCCTATCTTCAATATCTAATTTACTTGCCAGTTTCCTCAAATCCTTTTCCTCTTTTCCTCCTCCAACTATCAACAATATACTTTCTTTATCCTTGACATTACTAAATGCTCTTAATAATCCAACATTATTTTTATCAGGAGTAAGCCTGGAAACAGTCAATACAACCTTCTTATTTTTCAAATTGTACTTTTTTATTAGAGATTTATCTTTTTTTCTTGATTTAAAATCATTAGTACATATCCCATGCGTTAATATCCCAATTTTCTTTTTTTCTGCTTTTAGATCCTCAATATCTACTTGGACCATTGCTTTTCCTCTAGCCAATGTCCTATCTGCAAGTTTAACAGCTTTTTTCTCTATAGAATAAGCATTCATAGATCTGATATGTTGATTAAATTTGTTTAATAGTCCAACAATATTAGAAGCTGATTTTTCTAGTGCAATATGCACTATACTTGGCTGATAGTATATAAGAGGGATATCTCTAATTGATTTTGTAGGAGAAACATAAAAAGGAAATCTAGATATAACAACATCAAGTTCATTTTTCTCTAAAAAACTCTTAAGATATTTTTTTATCTTTGCTTGTTTATGAACAAATGTCAAAGATTTAAATGCTTTCGGAAGACTAGCTTTTGGAAATCTATAAACCTTAACTTTGTCTATTATCTCATATTCTTTAAATTTCAGATCTGTCTGCTCACATAACACAGAAACATCATGGCCTCTTCTAATTAGTTCTTTTGCAGTAATGTGCGTTCCTATCTGTATCCCTCCTCTAACTGGAAGATAACTTGGACATTCAAATAAAATTCTTAATTTTTTCATTTTATTCTAAGAACATTAATACATCAGAAGGACTTGATATTTCTTTTGACTGTTTTACTAATGATAAGGGCGCTTTTTTTAAACAAAAGGATAAATTGCATTCTTTAGCTAGTCTATCAAACTTAGATTTATTTGCTAATAAAACTCCCTGAGTCTTTAGATTAGCATCAAATTTTCTTGCTATCCTTTTTGCTACAGATAATATTCCCTTACTACTGACAGAAGATTTTATTATCTTAATGGAATTAAAAGAGTCTTTTATCTCTGCTTTAGGTTCCTTAGCTGCAATCAGAACAGTATTAATCTGTTTTTTTCTCAACTTATCTAAAAATAGTTTAGCGTTCCCTGAAAATCCGTTTGTCAATGTTTTATCTGAAAAGAAGATAACCTTATGTTTATTGCATAAAAATCCTGCTTTCTGGAGCATTGTTTCCATAACTTCTTTTGACATCTGAGCTTTTTCCTCAGGAGGTCTTCCTTTGTGAGTTATCTCTCCAATATCTACTTCTACTACTCTCTGACCATGTTTAATAGCATCCAATAATAAAGCTATATCAATACCCCATTTAGGCTCTATAGCTATTTTTTCGAGAAAATCCTTTTTACCTACAAACTGTCCACTAACAGGTTGTTTAAATTTTGTGTCTGGATGAAGAATCTTCATCATTGGTTTAACTGCAAACTCTGTTATTCTTCCTCTTTTAAGTTTAAAGCCTGACTTGACAAAATCTGCCTTATCTTTTATTACAGGATTTATCAAGGCCTTGATTTTTTTTGGATTTATGTTCATTAGATCTGCATCTAAAAATAAGAGAATATTATTTTTAGAGTGAGCAATCCCTGTTTTTAATGCCTCTCCCTTACCAAGATTCTTATGATGCCCTATGACCTCTGCTCCAAGTTCTTTAGCAATTTTTCCAGTATTGTCCTTACTCCCATCATCCACAACAAGTATCTGAGATATAGCTCTAACTAATTTTGCCTGCTTTATAACAAGCCCTATCCTTTTTTCTTCGTTATAAGCTGGTATAACTAAGGTTACTTTAGGAAATTTTTTACCTAATATAAATGGAAAAAAACAAGAAACCAATCCAATAGGTAGCATCTCAATAAACTGTTCTGCCATAATAAATTTTGATTGAAATTCCCTTAAAAACCTTTAGAAACATTTAAAAATAAAATCAAAAAGAGTTTCTTTTTAAAGCAATCGCAAGGTTTTTAAACCTAATATTAACTCTGCTATAATCAATTTTATATACCTAGCATACTACCAATTTTAATAAAAAGATGAAATTTGCACACCTCGGCGATGTACATCTTGGCTCCTGGCGTCAACCAGAATTACAAGATCTAAATTTCTTAAGTTTCCAGAAAGCCATAGATACATGTATAGAAGAAAATGTTGAATTCATACTCATAGCAGGAGATTTATTTGATTCTGCTTACCCTCCAATAGAGATCTTAAAACAAACTTTTGCTGAATTTAGAAAATTAAAAGAAGCTGATATAAAATGCTATCTAATAGCTGGAAGCCATGATTATTCTGTATCTGGAAAAACTTTTTTAGATGTATTAGAAAAAGCAGGATTTTGTGAGATGTGCAAATATGAGGAAATAAAAGAAAATGATGAAATAAAAGAGATAATATTAAATCCATGCAAACACAAAAACTTTGAGATATTTGGATTTCCAGGAAAAAAATCAGGTCTAGAAGTACAAGACATAAGAAAGATAAAAGTTCCTGATTCTTCCAACTTTAGGATATTAATGTTGCACACTTCTATAACAGAAGCAATAGGCAATCTCCCAATAGACTCTATATCATTAGATGAGCTACCCAAAGCAGAGTATTATGCTCTTGCCCATCTGCATATTGATTTTAATAAAGAACTAGAAAAGGCAAGAGCTATTTACTCTGGCCCTATTTTTCCAAATAGTTTTCAGGAACTAGAGGACTTAGGCATGGGTAGTTTTTATATTATTGATGTGTCTGGTTTTTTAGAGGTACAAAAAAAAGAAATAAAAATAAAAGAAATCCTTCCTTTCAATATACAGATTAAAAATGCTTTAACAGCCACCCAGCAGATATTAAACGAATTTGAAAAACACAACTTAAAAGATAAGATAGTATTGCTTAGATTGCAAGGAACAATAGAACAAGGGACGAATGCAGATATAGATTATAATAAGATTAAAGAGTATCTCGAAGAAAAACAAGTATATAGTTTTCTTAAAAATACAAATAAATTAACATCAAAAGAGGAAGAACTTCAGACAGATATACAAATTTCTTCCAGTGATATGAATAAAGTTGAGGAAGAACTAATAAAAGAATATGAAGGAAAGAATCCTGACCAGTTTAACAAATACATTCTTCCATTAATACATGCTCTAGACTTGAAGAAACAAGAAGATGAAAAATCAATTATTTTCGAGACGAGACTATTCTCTGAATTAAATAAAGTCCTTAATCTAGAATTAAAATGAGAGATGTAAAAGGTTATGTATTTGTTGCAGATTGGCAAACTTCCCAATGTTTATTAGGTAGGCATCCTGATCCAGAATGTCATCAGAGATATGAACTTTTTGAGAGCAATAATTTCTTGACTTTTGAGACATTAGAACAAACACAAGAAGGAATAGCAGATTATCTTCATATGGTTTTAGTAGATGAACAAGAATATCAACCACATGATTACAAGAGAGTAGGAAGCATATCTCCTAGAGAAATAGATATGAGGATTGCTGAATCTCCTGAAGAGATACCTAGTCTTCAAAATGGAAAATTAGTTGTAATAATGAATAACTATGGGATAAGAAATGACAATGTTTTATTAGGCCCAAGAGTTAAGGATAAACCATTTTTCTGTAAAAACATTACATCAAGAATTACAGACACAGACTTCAAAACATTCCATTCATTAGAAGAGGCAAGAAAAATTGCATCAGAGATATCAAGACAAACAGAATGCCCAACAACAATAGCCAAGTTTCTATTAAGGAGAATCTCATGATATTGAAAAATCTAGAAATAAAAAATATTAGAAGTTACAAAAATATGAAGATAGGGTTTCCACCTGGATCCACGTTGTTAATGGGAGATATAGGATCTGGAAAGACATCTATTTTACTTGCTATAGAATTTGCCTTATTTGGTCTTCAACCTTCTCAAAGAGGCTCTTCCTTATTAAGGAACAATGAAAAAGAAGCATATGTGAAATTAGAATTAGAGATAGACAATAAGCAAGTAATAGTAGAAAGAAAATTAAAACAATCAGGAAAATCAATATCGCAAGGAGATGCTTCGATAACAATAGAAAACCAGAGATTTGAAGGAAGTGTGACAGAGATAAAAAATAAGGTTTTACAACTTCTTAATTATCCTCCTGAATTTGCAAAAAAAACAAATGACTTATACAAATTTACAGTATATACTCCTCAAGAAGAAATGAAGCAGATAATATTAGAATCTCCTGACACAAGATTAAATACCTTAAGACATGTGTTTGGAATAGATAAATATAAGAGAATAGAAGAGAATCTAGACAAGATAGCACTCAAGATAAGACAAGAGATAAGAATAAAGGAGATAGAGATAAGAGGAATAGATGAGAAAAGATTATCCTTAGAAGAAAAAAAGAAAAACATAATTTTTCAAGACAATAGATTAAAAGAAATAGAATTAGAAATAAACAGAATATCAAAAGAAAAGCAGGAAAAACAAGACGAGTTAAAAGGATTAGAGGAAAAAATTAATAAAAAGAAAACTCTAGAATCAGAAAAAGAAAAATCTTTATTTATAATCAATAACAAAAAAGAAGCAATAGAGGGGCATGAAAAAGAGATATCATTAATTAATCAGCAACTTGAGGATGGAAAAAAGTTTTCATTTGACGAGGAGAAATATAATGCTTCTAAAGCACATATCATTTCTCAAGAAAAAATTAAACAAGAGGCTAATGATGAATATATGTTGATAGCCTCAAGAATACAAGGGAGAATACAAAGAAAAAATGAAGCAGAAGCTCTGAAGAATAAAATATCAGGACTAAAGGAATGTCCAACTTGTCTTCAAGAAGTAGCAGATAATTACAAGCAGAATATACTTGCAAATGCAGATAATGAAATAAAGATAATGGATCAACAAAACCAAGAGGATAATAAAAAAACAGATGAATTAAAAGAAAAAATAAATACTTGCAACAAAAGAATAGAAGCATTCAAGCAATCTATATCTGAAATGGAGATTTTAAAAATAAAATTAGAAACTCTCAAGGAAAAAGAACAAAAGATACATAATCTAAATGAACAAAAAGCAACTTTAGATAATGAGATAAGAGAGTTAACTAAGAGCCTTAATGAGCTTATCACTTTAATAAAAGATTTTGATAAATATACAGCGATATTTGATCAGAAGGATAATGAACTAAAACAAATACTGAATAAAGAACAATCTTCTTTAATAAAAAAAGCAGAAATAAATAAAGAGATACAATTTCTAAATACGCAGATAAAAGAATTAGAAAATCATATAAACAAACTAGAAGATCTAAATAAATCCCTGATATACTTAAAAGAACTTGAATATTGGATGACTAACAAATTTCTTCCGCTTATTCTATATACTGAAAAAAATGTTATGTTAAAACTTAGAGAAGAGTTTTCAAAACTTTTCTCAGAATGGTTTTCTATACTTGTATCAGAAGCTCTAAGTGTAAGATTAGACGAAACATTTTCTCCTATTGTCCAGCAACAAGATTATGAGATAGACTATAACTTCTTATCAGGAGGAGAAAGAACAGCTGTAGCACTTGCCTATAGGCTTGCCCTAAATCAAGTAATTAATTCTTTATTAAGCAAAATAAAAACAAGAGATATTGTAATTCTTGATGAACCTACAGATGGATTTTCAGATTCCCAACTAGATAAAATAAGGGATGTTTTACAAGAACTCAAAATAAAACAGCTAATACTTGTAAGTCATGAACCAAAAATAGAAGGTTTTGTAGATAATATTATCAGATTGAAAAAGAGAGAAGGAACTAGTTGTTTAGAATCTAGTTAGAAGAATCTAAAACTTCTTTTAAATCATCTATTGAACTTCCTATTATTAGTCCAGAACAATCCTCATACAATCCTTTTTTCCTTCTTCTTGTACTATCTATACAGGTAAGTAATGGACTACCTGTATGTCTAACTGGTTTACCTGGTTCTACTATAGGAGTTGTATCCAATACATTCATTCTATTGAAAAACTCAGTTTTTCCTTGTATTTTTTCTAGAAATACTCTTAATTTTCTATTATCAATATCTGTTCCAAAAAAGAATCTTGAAGGATAAAATCTATATGAATCATCATTATAGGTTACACCAAGATATATAAATAACCTATCCTCATTAACATCTCTATATCCAAGAACTCTTCCATTAGCCCATCCATGTTTACCATCAACACTCTCCTCCACAGATCTAAGACACATATTCCTATCTCCTTCAAATAAAGTCTGAGCCTCAGATATTGTCTCAGATAGAGGAACTTGCCTCATAATCTCAAAATATGCTTGTTCTTCAGGTCTCAATACACTTGTCATCTTATTGTCTCAGAATTAATTGAGGTTTTCACCTCAATATATATGATATAGTATATATTTAAAAATCTATCTATCATAGAAAAACTTATAACCTTTTAATACCTAAAATTTATATGCCTAGAAATCAAGATCCAGTTAAAGATGCTTTAGGAGAGGGGTCATTAGCTTTTGATAGTAAAACAGGATGGACAAGAGATCCAGGAAATCAAGAGGTAGAACTTTTTTTCAGAAGAAAAGACCGCCTGCCTTTAAATCCAGAAGATATACTTCAAGCAAGAAAATATGCAGAAGGAATAAAGAAGCACCTTTCTGCTGAATATGGAATAAGAATAGATCCACACAATCAAGATAAGTTTAGAGTGAAGTTAGTATCAAGATCAAGAAAAGAACCAGTTGATACTGATTTTGTAGCAAATTATCTTGGTGCATATTTTGATAGGGTTAAGTAACCAAAACCTTTAAAAACAATAATCTACTATAATAAGTATATTCTAAGGAGTTATGGTGTTTCTAACTTATATAACTAAAAATGAGTCAAGAGATTAAACAAGATTTAAAAAATCATATTAGAAAAACAGGAACAACCACTGTCGCTATTGTATGTAAGGACGGTATAGTCTTAGCTGCAGATAAGCGAGGAACATATGGAGGAGAAGGAGGGGTTTCTTATATAGCAGGAAAGGAAGAAGAAAAGATATTAAAAGTAACAGATAATATACTTGTAACAATTGCTGGAAATGCTTCAGATATCCAAAAAGTGGTAAAACTAACAAGAGCAGAATTAAGATTAAAAGAACTAAGAACAAAACAACCAACATCTATAAAAGAAGCAGCAAACCTATTCTCAAATCTTGTGTATCAGAACATAAGACAGTTCTCTGTAATATTGGCTGTAACTCATTTCTTATTAGCAGGTTATGATGAGAAGGGATTTTATCTTTATGAAGTACATCCAGATGGATATTTACATGAGGTAAAGAATTACTCTGCAACAGGATCTGGATTTTTACATGTAAATCCTATATTAGATGCTGATTATAAAGATTCTTTAACTGTAGAAGAAGGAATCAAACTAGCAAAAAAATGTGTCAATGCAGCCTTAAAAAGAGATCCTGCCTCAGGTGAAGGAATAGATATTTATACTGTAACAAAGGATAATGTAAAGCAGGTTGCTAAGCAGGAACTTGTTCAGGAATTCAAAGATAGATAAAAAAGGTGTAGAATAATTTTAAGAAATTTAGATAGAAATGGCAGACATTTTAAAAGACATACAAAAAGAACTTCCTAAAGGAATTATATCGAATGCAGCATTTGAAGGAGCAAATATAGTTTTATACACAGATTCTCCAAACTTTTTCTTAGAAGGAGAACCCTCAATAAAAGAAATAGTAAATAAGATTAAGAAAAGAATAGAGTTAAGAGCAGAAAGCAAGTTGCTTGAGCCTCAAGAAAAAACAGAAGAATCAATAAGATCTATAATTCCAAAAGATGCAGAAATAACCAATATACTATTTGACCCTCAAAGAAGCATAGTTGTTATAGAATCAAAAAAACCAGGAATGGTTATAGGAAGAGACGGCAGCATTCTTAAAGAAATAAAACAAAAAACATTCTGGATACCTATTGTACAGAGATCCCCTGCTATAGAGAGTAAGATAACAGAAAACATAAGAGCAGTATTATATGAGAATAATAATTATAGGAAAAAACTGCTTAATTCTATTGGAAAAAAAATATATCAGGAATGGAATCCTGAAAAGATAGAAGAGTGGGTAAGAGTAACCTTCTTAGGGGGAGGAAGGCAGGTTGGAAGGTCATGCATATTGCTTCAGACCCCTCAATCAAAAGTAATATTAGATTGTGGAATAGATGTAGCTGGCCAAGGAACAGATAAGTTCCCATATCTAGATGTTCCTGAGTTTGATATAAATAGCATAGATGCTATAATCATAAGTCATGCTCACCTTGATCACTCTGGCTTAGTTCCTTATCTATATAAAATGGGCTACAAAGGACCTGTATATATGACTGCTCCGACAAGAGACATATCCTCCCTTCTAGCTCTGGATTTTATAGGAGTAGCATACAAACAAGCTTCAAAACCCTTATTCTCTAGTTCAGATGTAAAACAAATGGTAAAACACACTATATGCTTAGATTTCAATGAAGTAACAGATATAGCTCCGGATATAAGGATAACATTATATAATTCAGGACATGCCTTAGGAAGTGCAATGGTACACTTTAATATTGGAAATGGACTTCACAATTTATTATATACAGGAGACTATAAATTTGGAAGAACAAGATTATTAAATCCAGCTGTTACAAACTTCCCAAGATTAGAAACAGTTATTACAGAATCCACATATGGAAGTAAATTAGATGTACTGCCAAAAAGAGAAGACTCAGAGACATTGCTTATAGAAGCTGTTAAAAGGACAATAACTAGAAAAGGGAAGGTATTGATTCCTGAATTAGGATTAGGAAGAGCTCAGGAGACAATGTTGATATTAGATGATGCAATGAAAAGAAATCTTTTACCTAAGGTTCCAATATATATAGATGGAATGATTTGGGATATTAATGCCATACATACAGCATACCCTGATTTCCTTAATTCTGGTGTAAGACAACAAATCTTCCAGGGAAATAATCCTTTTGTATCAGAAACTTTTAAGAGAGTTGGATCTCCAAGTGAAAGAAAAGATGTTTTTGAAGGAGGTCCCTGTGTTGTACTAGCAACATCAGGAATGCTTGTTGGAGGGGCATCTGTAGAATATTTTAGAGAATTTGCTCCAAGCAAAAAGAACACCTTAATATTTGTATGTTATCAAGGGCCTGGATCATTGGGTAGGCAGGTTCAAGAGGGGTTAAAAGAGACAAGGATGTCAAACCAAGGTAAAGAAGAAAAAGTAAAAATTGAATTTGAAGTTCTATCTTTAAAAGGATTTACAGCACACTCAGGAAGAAATGAACTTTTAAGTTTTATAAATAGGTCAAATCCAAGACCTAAAAGGCTTATTGTAATGCATGGAGAAGCTTCTAAAACTTTAGATCTAGCCTCAACTGCATATAAGCTCAATAGAATAGAGACAAGTGCTCCAAGAAATCTAGAGACTATTAGGCTTAGATAGCCTTATAAACCTAATCTCCCTAACACAAACATAAAAGAGGAATAATATGTTAGAAGAAGCAATAAAAAAGACAAACCTTCATGATGTTTTGATAATTATCATAGCTGCTTTTGCTATTGTTAATTTCTGGAGAGGAACATGGAATCTATTAGATAAGTATCTTCTGCCAAATAATTTCTTAACGAGCCAGATAATATCTATTTTAATAGGGATAACAATATTAGTCATTATTGCGAGGATAAAATGAAACACAACTTAAGGATAACAATAATACTTCTTGTAATGTTTTTAGTAACTCAGTTAATAGGATTATGGGTGGTAAATCATTATACACCATCTGAAAAACCTCTTCCCTATGGATTTGAACCTCCTGAAGAAATAGAACCAATATGCAAGGGAATGGATAATATCAGAGAGTGTTTATTTACATTATTTTTATCAGCCTTTATGTTTGCAATAGTAATTCTCATATTCTTATTTTTAGTCAGAGTAAAATCAGTATGGGTCATGAGAATATGGTTTTTTATTGTAGTCGTATTAGCCATTGGATTGACTCTAAATGCCCTATTTGACTTTATTAAGATTCCAAATGCATATACCTATGCAATCATCATAGCCATACCTTTAGCAATATTCAAGGTCTTTAAGAGAAACATAATAATCCATAATCTAACAGAATTATTAATATATCCTGGAATAGCAGCTGTATTTGTATCTCTAAAGTTCTTAATCAATATATGGACTATCATACCTATCCTGCTCTTAATATCTGCTTATGATATATGGGCTGTATGGCATTCTGGAATCATGCAGAAAATGGCAAAATTCCAGATTGATAAGGTTAAGATTTTCTCAGGATTTTTTGTTCCATATGCAGACAAAAAAACAAAGCAAAAAATCAAAAGACTTAAACAAAAATACAAAAACAAAAAAATATCATCAAAGACACTGAAAAAACAGAAGATAAAAGTTAATCTGGCTATACTTGGGGGAGGAGATGTTATATTTCCAATAATAGCAGCAGGAGTATTTTTAGTTGCTCTAAAACCTATTGTATTAATTCCTTGGAAGTTATGGTTATCTGTATTTATGGTTCCATTAGGAGCTACTATTGCTTTAACATACTTGTTTATATTTGCAAAGAAGAGAAAATTCTATCCAGCTATGCCTTTTATAACAGCTGGAATAATAGCAGGAATGTTGCTTGGCTGGATCCTATCCTCAATACTTTAACAAAGACTTATATCAAAGTCTACAGGAATAATAGAATGAACTACTTCTTCTAATAATCCATTAATCAGAGGATGACCTTTTTTTTGCTCTTCATATAATTCTTTTGTACTCATAGAATTAATAAATCCATATGTTTCAAAATCTCCATCTGCTTCTAAATAATCAAGAACTTTTCTGTGTAATTCTTCTCTTCCGAATAATGCTGATAGTTTGTTATTTCTAAATATATATCTCATCTTAATATAAAACTCCTATTGTAACATATTTAATATCCTCAAATCTAACCTTGCCATCAACATATTGATTATTATCTCCTTTTGTGATAAAATAAATACCCTCTTCATCTGTACCCTTATCTACAACTCTGTGCACAATACTTTCTTCTCCAAAACTTATGATATCTCCAATATTTATCTGCTCAGGATCACTAGGAACTATTCTTATACCATTTGCACCAGAGTCAAGTGTGGGAACCATGCTATTTGTATCAGCATAACCACTTATACTAGCATTTTCTATATTTATAATAAGAGAATTGTCATTTAACTGTATCTGATTATAATGTATCCAATCTCCTGGAGCTAATATCTCTGGTTCAATATCACTAGATCCAAATTCAATTGGATTGTATAAACTAACAACTGCTAAACATAATAAAAATCCTGCTAAAAATATAAGCACATAATTAATAATCTCTTTCATTTTTACCTTCCTCACACTATGGCGGTCATACTTATTCTTAAGTTTCAAGGTATATAAATCTTTCTAGTGTAGTCACTCATCAAGAATAACAAATAGTAAGGTTTATAAACTGATTTTCCCTATAAAAAGTAGTAAATATAAGGGAAAAATATATAGATAAATCTATTCAAAAATGATAATCAAACCAGAACTAATCAAGAAAATAAGAGACTACTTCTCTTTAAATATATATGAGACAAAGGTATGGCTAGCCTTATTAGGCAAGGGAGTGGCTTCTGCAGGAGAGATAGCAGAAATATCTGGAGTACCTAGATCTAGGACATATGATGTTCTTGAATCTCTTGAAAAACAAGGATTCGCAATATCAAAGCTTGGAAAACCAGCAAAATATATTGCTGTTAAACCTGGAGTCATACTTGAGAAGATGAAGAGAAATACTATGAAACAAGCTGAACAAAAAGTAGATATCCTAAGCAAATTAAAAGAAACAAATGAATATAGCGAACTCGAAAATCTTTATAATACAGGAATACAACCTGTCAGACATGAAGAATTATCAGGGGCTATAAAAGGAAAATCAACTATTTATGGCCATATAAAAGAGATACTAGAAAATGCAAAAAAAGAAGTTATTATATGCACATCTGCAAGAGACTTTTCAGACAAACAAAGATTATTTTCAACTCTTATAACAAGATTAATGAGAAACAATATTAAAGTTACAGTAGCCTTATCTGGAACAGATCCAGAAATAAAAAAACTAAGCAACAAACTAAAAATAAAAATAAGGAAAATAGACATTAATGCTAAGTTCTTTGTCGTAGATAAAGAACAAGTTTTATTTATGCTATCTGAAGGCACAATAGCCGAAGAGGAATTAGCAATATGGCTCAATTCTGAGTTTTTCACAAACGCATTAGCATATTTATTTGACCAAGCAGTAGGAAACTAAAAATGAAAGCAAAAAACGCATGGCAAGAATCAGGAACATATAAGAATGATGTACTCGAGCTAACAATAGACAAACAAGGCAATGCAACATTAAGGCAATCATTTGGTCTTCTAAGACCAAAAAGAAAATTCAAATGCCTTGACTTTACCTCTCTTGAGGACACAGAAGTAGAATTCAGAGAAAATAGTGTCATAATAAATAAGAGACAAGTTGTTCCTTACTGCAGATAAACTTCATTTATGCCCATGCTTTCTATAATTTTCTTCTTATCTTTAAGAAATTTTCTTATGAATTTTTTAAAATCCATCTGATTTTTCTCTATAGCATAAGCCCTTCCTTTCTTAATAACAATTTTCTTATGCTCTTTTCTAAACTTCTTTAATGCTTCCTTCATTTTTACAGGAGGACCATTAAATATAATCTCTTTTTTTGGCCTAGCATCAATAAAAATTATCCCCTTATTCTCATCCTCTTTATAATCAAAATCTTTTTTCTTTATATCAAATAATTTCCATGCTTCCTCTAAAAAATAATTAGAAAACTTTTTTAATTTAGTTCCTGCTATATCCCCTGATTGTTTATTTGTTTTAACAATGACTTTATCAATATCCTCAAATTTCTTCTCTTTATTCTCCAAAGAGAAAAACTTGGAGCTGGGATTTTTAAGAAAGGATTTACAAGCTTTCTGAAATTTCAAAAAAGTCTTATATGACAAGGCAGCTGTTGCATTTCTCTCTTTATATGTTGGATCTACAACAATTATAGGACCCTGTATCTTAGCCTCATTTAATTCTTTCAGAACATCTTTTCCCTTATATTTCTTGGAGATATCTATTATTAATTTACTCTTAATCTTAGACATAGCTTTAATAAAATTAACAAAACTCTTATAATGAATAATTAATAATTCAAGAGCATATCCTGAAAAGCCATTAATATATGATTCTGCACCATAACAATCTTGATAATATGCAAATCCCTTAGCTAATCTTATCTCATCGCTTAGCTTCTTATTTCTACCTATTGCTTTTTCAACATAATTAACATGGAAGTAACTAAGATCTGTTATATTTACAGCGTTTCCTGGATTCTTGATCTTAATACTTGGCACTATCTCAAAATCTATACATTGCTTATTTATAGAGTAATAATCTCTGCTTCCATGTATAACTTTTGCCTTTCCAACTATTTTTTTTAAAAATCTTTTCATATCCTCTTCATCATATTTTTCATCAAATCTTATGAAGATGTCTACATCATACTTTTTCTTTTTTATCAAAGTATTCTTAGCCATACTTCCTCCAACAAAAACATCAGCTTTAATCTTATTTTTCTTAATATTTTTTTTGAGAAAGTCAGTTACTTCTTTAGTTTTATTACTTATATCTAGTATTTCCTGAGCACTAGGTTTGATTACATCTAATTGATTTTTAAGGATATCGTTTATATTCATTTTGAAAGAATCTTCTTTTTATTGACAATATGAATATAAATAAAAGTGATAAGAAGAATAGAAATAATCAAGCTTATATCTGTAAAAAATCCTAGTCTAGCTGTTTCAACACAGGCATAATTCTTTACATTATCTTGACAGAAACTAGGAGAAGATCCATGATTTACCCATGAAGCATGTCTTGTATATACTATAAATCCAGTAGTATCACATTTATTCTCTACACTAGCTGTTGAAAATTCACATGTCCCGAAATTCTCATTGACAACAGGTAATCCAGAACTAGTCCTACAAAATTCTGTTATATTATAAGTAGAACCGCATTTACTTGAAGTCGCATTCCACACACATCTGCAATAACTTGCATAATAAGTACAATTTGAAGTAGAATCAAGAGTATTACTGGAGTTTCCACAATAATCTATAGCTGATGTTCTGACTAAATTATTGAGGATATCATTAACAGTTTTCTTTCCTATCAAAGAGTTCTGAAAGTCTCCTTTTTCACATTCCTGCTGTGTAGAATATTCAATACACAAACTTGCATTTTTAATAACCTCGCAAGTATTATTTTCAGAATTATAGATATAATCTTCTTTTGAACAATTAAAATGACATTCTCCTATTGATTTGTTATATATTGATGGCTTTGTTTCATCTCCTTGCTTTGGAATATAATCAGTTCCATTATGTAATTGTGTCTGATTAAAAAATCCATCAGCCATTATTCCATCATTCCATGTCGCATTAACAGGAAGATCTCCTGAACATTTTGTTAGAACATATCTAGGAGGATATATAGATTCTATACAACTTTCAAGTATTATATCCCATATAAATCCCTCTTGACATTTAAAATTACAATCTCCAATTATTGTATTATAGCTTGTGTTCAAGAATAAAGGTATCCAATCAGTATCATTATAATGCTGATTAAAGAATCCATCCTGTGTTGTGCCATCATTCCATGTTGCATTAACAGGAAGGTCTCCTGAACAAGCAGTTATCTGAGAACTAACACATTCTGTACCATTCCAAGACTCAGAATCATTTCTTGTACAAAAATCCCCATCAAAATTACCTATAGCTGGAAGAGTTCCTGGAAAACCAAAATTTGCCTCATAAAAACCATCCTCTGATTTAAGAATATAAATCTTAGCGTTATTAGGATCATACACACATAAATCAGCTATTCCATCATCATCAAAATCACCAACACAAGGATATGTTCCTCCATAACCAAATTGTATCTCTGGTGATATAGAATTACTTTCAGAGTAATGGATATTCCATATTCCCCTCGCAGGCCAATATACTGCCCTATCTGCTAAACCATCACCATCAAAATCACCTGGAGAAGGAAGAGTAGCCCACCATCCAAAACTATAATAATTT
>Ga0272442_10004295_pt1 | contig 19579 bp, 20 predicted proteins | sample SSMForm2O_FD_200262 | JGI IMG/M metagenome (GOLD analysis project Ga0272442, IMG submission 200262) | Marine sediment archaeal communities from Little Sippewissett salt marsh, Falmouth, MA, United States - SSM-Form-2O | ecosystem: Environmental > Aquatic > Marine > Wetlands > Sediment ... | reverse complement strand
AGGCATTCTAATTCCAACTAATTTTGAAACTCCCTTATCCATTGATATTCCATACACACAGTCTGCTGAAGATACGGTATTATCATTGTGTGATATTACAATAAACTGAGCATTGCCGCAGTATGTTTTTATAAGACCTGTTATCTTTTTAGTATTATTTTTATCTAGAGCTGCATCAATCTCATCTAAAACATAAAATGGTGCTGGACTGAATTTCTGGACAGCAAACAAGAACGCCAAAGCAGTCATTGTTTTTTCACCACCAGACATACTATCTATATTCAATACTTTCTTACCTGGAGGAGAAGCTTCAATTATCAAACCACTTTCAATATCTTCAGGATTATCAAGTCTCAATGTTCCCTCGCCTTTTACAAGATCTTTAAACACAACTGAAAACTGATCAGCAACAGCAGTCAAAGTCTTGTAGAAAGTCTCTTTTCTCCTTGATTCAATATCTGTCATAACCTGAAATACCTTGTCTCTCTCTTCTGATAATTTCTCTACTCTTTCTTTCAGCTCACGGTAAGTAACTGACTGGTCTTCATATTCTGTTGTAGCTTTCTGATTAATCGGACCTAACTCTTTTATCAGATGCATCAATTCTCTTATCCTATTTTCCATCTGCTCAAGGCTCATCTGAACCTTCTTTATCTTTTCACTATAATTTTTAAACTCAGCTTTGATATTATCCAGTTCAGCTTCAAGTCTGGCTCTTCTGATTTGAAGACTATTTATTTCACTTTCTGTTCTAATCTTGTTATCATAAAATTTTCTTCTTTTATCTCTCAGCTTTGTTATCATCTCTTCAGATTTCTGTCTTTCAGATTGTATTTCTGTAACCTTTTCAGATGATTCTTTTTCAGCTTCTGTAACTTTCTTCAGCTGACTGTTCAGTTTTTTAATTTCAGTATCTATTAACTCAGATTCTTCTTTCAGTTCTTTAATCTGTTTTTCAAACTTCTCTATTTCTTCGTGTTCTGTTCCTAACTTTCCATGTCCCCCTCTTTTGTAAAAACCCCCGACAATAGCACCTGATCTCTCAATCAAGTCACCGTCAAGAGTTACCATTCTTCCGGCTCCTATACCTAAACTTTTGGCTGTTTCAATATCTTCAACAACTAATGTGTCCCCAAACACATTAGAGAAAGCATGCCAGTATTTTTTATCAAAATCAATAAGATCAATAGCAAGACCTATAACACCCGGCTTGTCTTTAAACTTTTTCAGTCTTGACCCGTCTTTTTCTCTGATTTTATTTAATGGCAAAAACGTTGCTCTGCCTATTTTATTTTTCTTTAAAAATCTAACACATTCAATTGCAACATTATGATCTGATGTGACAATATCATTAAGATGATGTCCAGCTGCAACTTCAACAGCTGTCTGATATTCTTTCTTAACCTTTGACAAATCAGCCATTGTTCCATAGACACCTGACAAACCAAGTTTAGTTATCTGTTTAATTACAGGAGAACTTTGCCTTGATTCAGCTATCATCTTAAGCCTTCCGATAAGACCTTCCATTCTGCCCACATCTATCTTGATAGAGCCTTTCCTATCTTCCTTTCTGACAATCTCTGATCTTATCTTTTCAACTTCTTTAGCAACTTTTATATCAGAAGTTCTGTCAAACAGCTTCTTAACCATCTCTTCAGATTTTCCTTCTGTTTTAGAAATTTCATTATCAATATCTTCTAATTCCTTATCATGCTTGCCAATATCTTTCTTTCTCTCTTCAATCTTTTCATTAAGAACTTTCATAGCACCTTCAGCTTCTTTCAGTCTAGTACTTGCTAAAGAAGCTCTCAAAGTATCAAGTTCTTTTGTATAAACATTATATTTCTTGGCAGTCTCTGCTTCACCTTTCAGCTTTTCAAGTGATTTTTCTCTTTCATTTATTATAATTCCTGCTTGTTCAAGTCTTTTTTCAACGATCAGCAATTCTCTCTGAGCTTTTTCCCTCTTCTGATCATACTCGCTTATCCCGGAAATTTCATCTATTATTTCTCTCCTTCCCATTGGAGACATCTCAATAACTTCTGTAACATCACCCTGTAAAATAATATTATGACCATCAGGTGTTATATGAACTGATCTTAAAACTTCCAACATTTTCTCTCTTGTTACTGTTTCTCCATTCAATTTATAGATAGAAACGCCGCGTCTGTTAACTTTTCTGGATATGCAGACATTTTCATCATCAAGAGGCATCTCTTTTTTGCTGTTATCTAAATATATTGAAACTTTGGCAAATTCTGCAGGTTTTCTGTTTTCAGAACCATTGAAAATCATTTCAAGCATCTTTCCAGCTCTCATTGATTTTGCAGAAGTTCTTCCCAATACAAAACATAAAGCATCAAGAACATTAGACTTCCCAGAGCCGTTTGGACCGCATATTACAGAAAAATTACTGGGCAATAGCATTAGTGTCTTCTTTTCAAAGGACTTGAATCCCATCATTTCCATTTTTGTTATCCTTGTCACTTGCTCACCTTATTCTCCTCTTCAAATATATTCATTATAGCTGCAACTTCTCTGTTCTCTAAATTGATTTTGCATAATTTCAAGGGACCCATATGATCAATAAAAACTATTCCATCTGAACCCAGCTCTGTTATTAGCTTTGAAACTATTGATTTATTAATTTTTAGATGTTCAGAAAGCTCACTAACATAGAATCTTCTATCCTTATTTTTACAGAGATATCTAAGAATAGATGCTTTGCTTTTTGATGTCAGATATTTATCGACAAGTTTCATATATTAAACGCCTGTTTAATTTTAATAAAACTTCGTTTAACATATTTATAAAGCTTATGTTTAGGACATTAAAGGGAACTCACATCAAATGCTTTGCTAACCCCAAAAGCTTAGGATTCTTCATCAAAATTTTAACTAATGAAGTCATCTTATTTCCAGAAGATAAATCCAATAAATCTTGTCCTGTTATACTTTCAGATATCATATTCATATCTTTATCAGATATTTTATCAAAAACTTCCCTTAACTTCTGAACTTTCATTAATTTATTTCCTCTTTCATCCCACCAAAGTTTATTGTACGGTGATAAAGCTTCTTTAGAAACATCATCTTTAGCAATAGCATCAGCTATTACATCACCAAGTATCTTTCCAGCTACACTTGCTTCTTTAATTCCACCACCATGTATTGGATTAACTTGATGTGCTGCATCTCCTACTACAGCAAATCCATTCATTACCATATTTTCTAACAATCCACCAACTGGTATACCACCAGAATTAACTTCAACTATAGAAGCATCTTTAAAGAATCGTGGATTATTTTCAATCCATTTATCTAAATAATATTTTGCTGTTTTATCACACATTGAAACTCCAATGCCTACATTAGCCACATGATCCCCCTTAGGGAAAATCCAAATATAACCTCTTGGTGCTATTTCTTCACCAAAAAATAATTCTAATTTGTTTTTATCTGTCAAATTAATGTTTGACATTTCATATTGAAACCCAGAATCAATATTAATTAACTGATTTGTTGTATTCATACCAACCTTTCTAGCGATTTTACTTTCAACACCATCAGCTGCCACAACAACTTTAGCTCTTATTTCATATTCTTGTCCTTCAAAATTAGCTTTTACACCGACAACATAATCATTTTCCTTTATTATATCAGTAACCTCTGTCTTAGCCTGAACATAAACACCAGCTCTAGAAGCTTCCATTGCTAGCCACTTATCAAAAATTTTTCTCTCCAAAACATAACCATTAGTATCACCAGAAATAGTAATACTGTTCCCATTTGGTGCATAGACTATAGCACCATTAATATCCTGAGCAATACATTTTCTTGGAATTTCATTATTCCAAATTGCTTTAGCTGATCTTAGACTCAGTCCTTCACCGCATCTTTTAGGTACTCCAATTTCTTGTCTCTTTTCTAACAAAGCAACTTTTAATCCTCTTTCAGCTAATCTTTTAGCAGTTGCTGACCCACCAGGGCCTGCACCTACAATAACAACATCATAATTATTTTGTAACATTATTTGTTCACCTCAATTGCACCAACAGGACACATTTTCTGACAAATACCACATGAAACACATTTGTCACTATCAACTTTAACACCATGCTCTGTTAATGTCAAAGCACCTTGCGGACAAACTGCAACACAAGCGCCGCATCTTAGGCATTGATCCTTCTTTATACTCCAACTCATTAAAAATCACCTTCTGAAAATTATCTATATTTTAACGTAAAATGTATATAAATCTTATCAATTTAAGAACTTCTTAATCATTTAAACCTATCAGAATATCTCTGACCACCATTCAAGAAAAATCTATTTATTTCTCTTATTTCTTTTTTTTCAGCTTTTATGTAAGCATTATCTTCATTATACCTAGAAAACTCTCGAGAATAATCTTCTTGTTCAGGAGAAGGTAATGTAATCTCAATAGAAACATTATCTCTATTATAGTTAAAATCTCCCACCGGATCGTTTCCCATGTTCATAATTATTATTACATGTTAGTAGTATATAAATCTTATTATCTTTATATTTCTCTTTAAAATTATCTTATTATGACGTTTGTTATCAAGCTTAACAAAGGGACTTTAGAAAGGCTACTAAAGGACAATGAAATAGAAGAAGACATGGCACTTAATTTAACAGATGAAGAAGTTACATTAAAATTGAAAGATTCTGAAATTTTCATAGATCCCAACAGAAATGATAAAAAATTAGAAATATCTGATGTTAGCGGATCTTTTGGTGTTTGGTTCAAGCCCGACGCTGAAAAAAGAAAAAGATTCAGAAAATATCTATATCCATACGATGAGTAAGACTTTTAAGTTCTTTGCCTCATTATTATTAGACATGGGCTCATAACTCAGCCTGGTAGAGTGGCAGGCTTTTAACTTTGGTTAAAAGCTTCGAGGCTTTTCGCCTATGAGAGATACCTGTAAGTCGAGGGTTCGAATCCCTCTGGGCCCACCATATTTATTCTTTATCTGACAACAATTATCATGACTAAAGAAAAGCTTCTGAAGAAAGAAACAATTTATCAAATTATTCACACTAAAAACGGAAAAGAAACTGTATACGAATTTGATAAGGAAAAAGATATGAGAGATGCAGCTAAATCCTATGAAGCTTTAAACAAAGAATATGAAATTAACCAAGAACTTAGAAAAATCAAAAAGAAAACAATTCTATTAAATAAATAAACCGCCGATACCTTTTTAAAGACTATTTATCAATAAATAAAGGAATTAAATGGATAGAAAAAACCTTTTTTCATTATCCTTAATAATCTCATTACTAATGGTTATATCAGGTCTATATGTAATATATGCTAATCCTTTATCCTTAGATAACATAAGTTTAGGTATGTTTCTCTTTGCAATTGGCATTTTAATGGCTCTGGGAGCATTCCATTTTCCACAAAAACCTAAAAAAGCTCCTATGAAAAGAAAGAGCTCTAAAAAGAAGAAAAAACGTTAGATTTATAAAGGTAAAGATTTAATAAAACTGATACAATTTACCCACATGTGTGAGTATAATAGGTGGTTCCTTGGTTGAAAAAGAACAAGAAATTAACATTCTAAAGCACAATTTGGTCCCTGAACATACAATTATTTCTGATGAAGGACGAAAAGAACTCTTGACCAAGCTTAATATAATTCCAGAACAGCTTCCAAAAATAAGATGGAATGACCCTGTTGTAAAAGCAATAGAAGCAAAGCCAGGAGACATTCTTAAGATAATCAGAAAAAGCGAAACAGCTGGCGTAACAACCTATTATAGAATAGTTCATAAGGATTGATTTTTATGGATAATCAAAAAGCTATGTTAAAATCATTCAGCGACGACATCGGATTTGTCCGATTCCAAATAGAATCATTTAATAATTTTATTGATAATGGTCTCCAAAAAATTATAGACGAAATAGGAGAAATAACACCAGAAGTTCCAGAAATCGGTGAATTAATAATTAAACTTGGAAAGGCTAATATCGGAGAACCTCGTATTAGAGAAGCTGATGGTACATCAAGAAAAATATTACCATTAGAAGCAAGACTGAGAGACATGTCTTATGTCGCACCAATTTATGTTGAAATTGTACCAATAATAAACAAAAAAGAACAGGAACCAGCAACTGTACATATCGGTGATTTGCCAATAATGATAAAATCAAAACTATGTCCATTAAGCAAAATGTCAGAAGAAGAATTAATTAAAAATGGTGAAGATCCAAACGATCCAGGAGCATACTTCATTATAAACGGTACAGAAAGAGTTCTTGTTCTTATTGAAGAAATTGCAAGTAACAGAATGATTGTTGGGAAACAGAATATCGGAAACTTCACAGAAATGTTAAGAATAAACTCAGAAAGAAACGGTTATATTCAACGTCATTCAATTGAAAGAAAAAATGACGGTTCGATTTATATTTCATTTGCCAACATACGTAGACTTCCAATCGTAATCTTGCTCAAGCTTTTGGGTATGGAAAACGATAAAGAAATTATTGAGAATTTATCTGATGACCAGGATGTCACAAATGAATTCTATTCAAATATCTATGAAACAGAAGTTGCAACAGCTAGTGAAGCTATAGATTATGTTGGCTCATATCTTAAGATAACGCAAAAAGAATATCAAAAATCAAGAGTAAACCAGATAATTGACAAATATCTTCTGCCGCATATAGGACAGGAAAGAACATGTAGAAAGAAAAAAGGAGAATATATTCTTCACGGAATAAGAAAAATAATTCAGGCTTCTCTTGGGAAGATACCTGTTGATGATATTGACCATTATGGAAACAAAAGAATAAAATTATCAGGAGATTTACTGCAGCTATTATTCAGATCTATTCTTGTAGGAAGATGGGGACTTGTAGCAAGAATAAAATATAATTATCAGAAAATGGCAAAAAGAGGAAAACTTCCACCAATACAAACTATTGTCGAAGCAAATGTCGTTACAAACCAGCTTGCTTCAGCAATGGCAACAGGTGCATGGGTAGGTGGAAGAACAGGTGTTTCACAAAGATTAGAAAGAAAGAACTTTGCTCATACAATCTCACACCTTAGACTTGCTTTATCACCATTAACAGCAACACAAGAACACTTTGAAGCAAGAGAGCTTCACCCAACACACTGGGGAAGATGGTGTCCTTCTGAAACGCCAGAAGGTCCAACAATCGGTCTGAGAAAGCATTTGGCATTATTAACTGAAATAACAAAAGGTATTTCAGAAATTGAAAAGAAAAAACTTCTTTCATCAATAAAATTATCAGAAGGAAAAACATTAATATTCCTAGATGGTGATCCAATAGGAACAACAAATGAACCAAAAGAAATTCTCAAAACAATTAAAGAAAAAAGAATAAAAGGAACCTTATCTAAAGAAATAAATGTAGCTCTTTATCCTGAACTTAATGAACTAAGAATAAGTACAGACGCAGGAAGAGTAAGACGTCCTCTAATAAGATTAGAAGACGGTAGAGCAACACTTTCAGAAGATAAAGTAGACAAATTAAAATCTGGAGAAATCACATGGAATGAAATCATAAAAGATTCTTCAATCGAATATATAGACGCAGAAGAAGAAGACAATCTTTTCATTGCACTATATTCAAAAGATATTACAACAAGCCACACACACGTTGAATTGTCGCCTTCAATGATTCTTGGTCTTTCAGCTGGAATGGTTGTATATCCAGAACACGACAGAGGTGACAGAGTAAACTATGGAGCTAAAATGGTCGGCCAGGCTATTGGATTATACCAATCTAATTTTAATTTAAGAACAGATACAAAGTCAAATACACTTGTTTATCCACAAAAACCATTAGTTGAAACTGATGTTATTTCAACAATCGGCTTAGACAACCACCCATTTGGACAAAATGTAGTTGTCGCATTAGCAAACTTTGAAGGATACAACATGGAAGATGGTATTGTATTTAACAAAGCTTCAATAGAACGTGGATTATTAAGATCAATGTTCTTCAGAATCTATCCGTGTGAAGAAAAAAGATATTGGGGTGGACAAGAAGATACGATTACAATTCCTGAAAAAGATGTACGTGGATATAAAAGCGAAGATGAATATAAAAACTTAGCAGAAGACGGAATAATCAGCCCTGAAGTCCTTGTCAAATCAGAAGATGTTTTAGTAGGGAGAGTTTCTCCAATGAGATTCTTGAGTGCAAATGAACTAATGTCAGGAATAGCAAACATGAGAGAATCTTCTTCGTCATTAAGATTTGGTGAAACAGGAATCGTTGACAGAATTTTCATGACAGAAAATATAAACGGAAATAAATTAGTAAAAGTTGTTGTCAGAGATATGAGAATTCCTGAACTTGGTGACAAATTCGCATCAAGACACGGACAAAAAGGTGTAATCGGAAGAATAGCTTCTGAAGAAGATATGCCATTTACATCAAGAGGTATGATACCTGATATAGTTCTTAATCCACACTCAATTCCATCAAGACAAACAATCGGACAGTTGTTAGAAATAATTTCATCAAAAACAGGAGCATTAAGAGGAAAGAAATTCAATGGAACAGCCTTTGCAAACTCAGATGAAAAAGATATAAGATCACAACTACAGACTTTAGGATTTAGAAACGATGGAAAAGAAATATTATATAATGGTATAACTGGAGAAAAATACGAAGTTGAAATTTTCACAGGAATGCTTTTCTACTTAAAATTAGATCACATGGTTGCAAACAAACTTCAGTCAAGATCAAGAGGACCAGTCACATTATTAACAAGACAGCCTACTGAAGGTAAAGCAAAAGAAGGTGGTCTGAGATTAGGAGAGATGGAAAAAGACTGCTTGATTGCTCACGGAGCTGTCTTAACATTAAAAGAAAGATTTGACTCTGATAAAATCACTGTACCAATTTGTAAAAAATGTGGAATTGTTGGTAAATGGGACAGATCAAAAGACAAATATATATGCCCATTATGCAAAGACTCTGAAACACTTGAAGTTGAAATGTCTTATGCTTTCAAATTATTATTAGATGAACTAAAAACACTGTTGATATATCCAAAGGTAAATGTAATAGGGTGAATATAATGATAGATTCAATTGAATTCAGCATAATGTCGCCAAAAATTATAAAGAATTTAGCAGTCTCAGAAATAACAAAAGCTGATCTTTATGATAATGACGGTTTCCCACTAGAAGGCGGTGTAATGGATCCTCTATTGGGTGTAATTGATCCGGGTCTAAGATGTAGAACATGTGGCAAAAATATAGGATCATGTTTCGGTCACTTTGGATATATAGAATTAACAAGACCTGTCGCAAATGTTCTCTATTCAAAACTAATATACAAACTTCTAAAACTTACATGTGCAAGATGTGGAAGATTCATATCAACAAGTCCCACAACAACAATAAAAAAATGTCCCCACTGTGGACACGAAAAAACACAAGTAAAATTTGAAAAACCTTATACATTCATGGAAGGAGAAACACAGCTTACTCCTTTAGAAATCAGAGAAAGATTTGAAAAAATACCAGAAGAGGATTTAGAAGAAATTAATTTCAAAGGCGGAAGACCAGAATGGTTAATATTAACTTTAGTATTAGTACCTCCTGTAATTGTCAGGCCTTCAATCACTTTAGAAACAGGTGAAAGATCAGAAGATGATTTAACGCACAAACTTGTCGATATAATTAAAATCAACCAGAGATTAAAAGAAAACATAGATATTGGCGCACCAGAATTTATTATTACAGATTTATGGGAACTTCTTCAGTACCACGCAGCAACACTATTTGACAATACATTGTCAGGTATACCAGCTGCAAGACACAGATCAGGAAGACCACTAAAAACTTTATCAGACAGACTAAAATCAAAAGAAGGAAGATTCAGACAAAACTTAGCAGGAAAAAGAGTTAACTTCTCTGCTCGTACAGTAATATCACCTGATCCAAACATCAGCATAAATGAAGTCGGTGTTCCATTAAAAATAGCACGAGAGCTTACAATACCTGTATCTGTACAGGAAAATAACTTAAAAGAAGCTCAGGGAATGATATTAGCAGCTCCATCATGGCCTTCTGCTAATTATGTTATAAGACCAGACGGCAGGAAGAAAAAGATAACAATTGAAAACAAAGAAGAAATTGCAAAAGAAATATCTCCTGGATATACAGTCGAACGTCACTTAAAAAATAATGATATTGTACTTTTCAATCGTCAGCCATCGTTGCACAGAATGTCAATCATGGCTCATAGAGTAAAAGTAACACCATGGAGAACTTTCACTCTAAACATCTGCGTATGTGCTCCATATAACGCAGATTTTGATGGAGACGAAATGAATTTACATGTACTACAGACAGAAGAAGCAAGAGCAGAAGCAGAACTGTTAATGGAAACTCAAAAAAATATAAGATCTCCAAGATACGGTGGTCCTATAATTGGTTGTGAACAAGATCATATATCAGGAAACTTCATATTAACTAGAAAAAATAATGAAATTTCAAGAGAAGTAGCATTCAAAATTTTACAAGAATCAGGAATAGATGTAAAACTTCCAAAGAAATCAAAATTCACTGGAAAAGAAGTATTCTCTTTCTTATTGCCTAAAGACCTCAACTTAGAATTCAGAGCAAAAGCTTGTAGAAATTGCGATACATGTAAAAAAATAAAATGTCCATTTGATTGTTATGTTTCAATAAAGAAAGGTAAACTTGAAACAGGAACAATTGACACAAGAGCAATTGGAAAAGAATCAGGAAAAATAACAGACATAATTGAAAAAGAATATGGACATAACGCAGCAATGAAATTTATCAATTCAGTAGCATCATTAGGAATAAAATATCTTGAGAGAAATGGGTTTACTTTCGGATTGGATGATGTTGATATACCAGAAGACTCTTCAAAGAAAATACAGCAAAGCCTATCAAACGCAAGAAAAGATGTTGACGCGCTAATTGAACTGTATAATTCAAAGAAAATAGAAATACTTCCCGGAAGATCTGAATCAGAATCACTTGAAGATCATATTTTAAAAGTATTATCAAAAAGCAGCGAAACAATAGGAAAAATTGTCGTAGATTCTCTAGGAGATAACTGTGCAGTCACTATGGCTATTTCAGGAGCAAGAGGATCAATGACCCACATAACACAATTGTCTGCATCTGTAGGTCAGGCAAGAGTACTTGGTGAAAGAATTCATAGAGGATATAGAGGTAGAACATTGCCTCACTTCGCTGTAGGTGACTTGACACCGCCAGCTCACGGTTTTGTAAAAAACAGCTTTAAGTCAGGATTAACACCATTTGAATTCTTCTTTGATGCAGTATCAGGAAGAGAATCTCTGATGGATAAATCCTTGAGAACTAGACACTCTGGTTATTTAGAAAGGAGACTTATGAACGCTATGCAAGACCTGAAAGTAGAATACGATGGAACAGTCAGAGACAACAGAAAAATAATTATACAATTTACCGCTGGAGAAGATAAAATCGATCCAGCAAAATCAAACTGGGGTAAACTAGACGTAGAATCAATAGTAAACTCAGTAGCTTAGGTGATTATGATGACTACAATAAAAGAAGCTCAGGAAACACTGCCTCCAAAAATATTCGATCAATTAACAGAAGCATTGAAATCAGCAAGACTTCCTGAATCGAAAAAGAAAGAGGCAATCAAAAAAGTCCTGGATATATACAAGAAAAGTTTATTTGATCCAGGAGAAGCAATAGGTGTTGTAGCTGCTCAAAGTATTTCAGAACCAGGTACACAGATGACTATGCGTACATACCACTCAGCTGGTGCAGCAGAAATACAAATCACCCTAGGTTTGCCAAGACTTATTGAAATATTTGACGCTAAAAGAGTTCCATCAACACCAATGATGACAGTTTTCTTAGAAAAAAAATATAATAACAGAGACGATGCTAAAAAAATAGCAAGTGAAATAGAAGAAATAAAATTAAATGATATTTCAATCCAGCCAGCAATTAATCTGGTAAATATGACAATAGAAGCTCCTCTTGATAATAAACTAATCACGGAAAATAAAATAAAAACACCAGAAATGGTTGAGCTTCTTAAAGAATCTATCAAAAAAGCATCAGTCAAACTAACAGGAAATAAAATTATAGTAACTCCTGACAAAGAAGATATCACAATAAAAGAATTGCAGAAAATGAAAACAAAAGTATTAGACTCTCATATTAAAGGTGTAAAAGGAGTCAAGCAAGTTATTGTTACACAAAAACAGTCTGACTGGGTAATAACAACCTTAGGCAGCAACTATTCAAAATTAATTGAAGTTCCTGGAATAGATATTACAAGAACAAAGACAAACAATATACACGAAATAGAAAAAGTTCTGGGTATTGAAGCTGCAAGAGGAGCTATAATCGAAGAAACAATGGCAACTCTTGAAGATCAGGGTCTTAATGTTGATATCAGGCATATAATGCTTGTAGCAGATGTTATGACAGCAGATGCAAAAATAAAAGCTATCGGAAGATATGGTGTAGCTGGATCAAAAGGATCTGTATTAGCAAGAGCAAACTTCGAAGAAACAATGAAACACTTGACAAATGCAGCAACAGGTCACGAAATAGACCATATAGAATCTGTTGTTGAAAATGTAATGATCAACAAAGTCGTACCTATAGGAACAGGTATGTTTGATGTAATATTCAAAGCTAAAAAGTGATAAAAATGAAAGAAATAAAAGATGCATTAGAAAATAAAAAAACAGTGATAGGAACAAAAGAGGTATTAAAAAGTATAAGAAATGGTAAAATTGAAAAAATATTCTTAGCAAGCAATTGCCCAGAAGAAATACAAAAAGATATTAAGCATTATGCACAATTATCTAACATTGAAATTGTCAAATTTGATGGCACTGGAAAACAGTTGGGTGTATTTTGTGGTAAGCCATTTCCAATTGCAGTTTTAGGAATCAGAGGGAAATAAATGAGAGAATTCGACAACGGTACACTTTTGTTAATAAATCAGTTTGAAAACATGTCAAAAACAGAAATAAGAGACTGTATAATTGGCGAATGTCTGTATTTCTTAGTAGATACTGGAAAAGTAGCACAAGCTGTTGGAAAAAGCGGAAAAATAGTAAAAAGTGCTGAAAACAGACTTGGAAAACCAATAAAAATATTTGAATGGTCCGAAGATTCAACACAATTTTTGAAAAATATGATACCTGCCGCACAGAAAATTGAAGTAAATAACAGCAAAGCTTCTGTAACTCTAAACTCAAAAGACAGAGGCGCTGTCATTGGAAAAGCTGGTTCTAATATCAAAATAATAAGAGAAATGCTTGAAAGAAATTCAGATATAAAAGAACTAAAAATTCTTTAAAACATTGGACCAAAGAAACTGTAAAGTATTATTAACAATACAAACCAAGTTATAGCCATTACTACAGTTTTAGTATTCTTTTTGTTAGCTATTTCACCAACCAACGCTTCTATCATTAATCCACCGTCAAGAGGATAGATAGGCAATATATTAACAATAGCAACTGCCATGCTTAATACAGATATTATTCCTAAAAGAGGGAATATAGAAGCAAAATATTCTGGTTTTTCTGTATTCAAAGATCCTTCAATTCCTAAATAAGCAAAATCTTCTATTACTTTACTCTCACCCAAAACAACATCAAAATCACCAGAATCTGTATAAACAGTAACTGTATCATTTGGCTCATAATGTTTCAGTCCACTATAGAGAAGCGCTCCTGAAAAATATTTAGGTGCTTCAGCTGATAGAGAATTCTTTACAGATAATGTTGAATAAGAATAACTCAAAAAATTAGTTTCCATTTTATAATCGCCTATAGATTCAATGACCATACCCGGTTCCAATCCAGCTGCATAAGCAGGAGAAGTCTGATTTACATCCAGCACCATAATGCCCGGTGCAACACAGCCTGCCCAAAGAAAATACTGTCCAAAAATAATTATATTAAAAGCTATTACTATGTTAATAAAACTCCCAACAGAAAACACTCTGAGTCTTGATATCAGCTTTGCCTTTTTAAGCTGTGTTTCATTAGGCTCGACAAAAGCTCCAGGCAAAAAAGCCAGTAAAAAGACTCCAACAGATTTCAATTTTATTTTTTCAACTCTTGATATTATCCCATGCATAGCTTCGTGAGGAACTAAAATTGCTGCTATTGTCACTATCCAAAACCAGAAAGGTATTCCTATGAATCCTGGTGTTGAAACAACCTGTGTTGTAGGTACAGGGAATATAAACTGCAGAGCTGGCTGGTTAATAGCTCCTGAAAAAACCTGATTAGCAACATCAATTATCAAAAATATTCCAACGACCATATAATAAAAAGCAACTATTATTGAAATTGTTGACAAAACCTTCCATACAGTCGGTGAAAATTTTGCAACTCTATCAATTAAATCAGCAAACCTTTTTGTCCTTCGCATTATAAGAAAATTCTTTATTTCTATTTTTTTCCTGTCTCTATATACAAGAAGAGCTAACCCTGCTATAAAGACTACAATAGACAGTAAATAAAGGTCTACCATAACTTTTTGTATATTTAAGAACATATAAATATTTGGATTTTAATATCTAGTTAAGTGATTTAATGAAAAAAGAAGATATTGACTCATTAAAAGAAATAAAAAAACTTGGCTTTAATCCATATGCTCACAAATTTGAAAAAAACACAGACATATCTAAAATAATAGAAAATTACAAAAAACTGAAACCAGATCAGAAAGATGAAAAAGCCAAACTTAAAATAGCTGGACGTATAAGATCAGTAAGAGGTCACGGAAAATTATATTTCTTCGACTTGGAAGATATTTCAGGAAAAATACAACTTTATATTGATGCTAAAAACATTTCAAAAAAAGAACTTATGCTTGTTAAACTTCTGCATCCCGGAGACATTGTAGGAGTACAAGGCTCGGTCGTCAAGACCAAGCGGGGAGAATTAAGTGTTCTTGTAAAAGAGATTTCTATCTTAACAAGAGCACTAACACCCCTACCAACTGAATGGTTCGGACTTAAAGATCAGGAAACCCGATACAGAAAAAGATATCTGGATATGATTATGCACCCAGAAGTAAGGGATATGCTAATCAAAAAATCAATTTTCTGGAATTCAATGAGAGAATTTTTAATAAAAAAAGGCTTTACTGAAATAGACACACCAGTTCTGGAAAACAAAACAGGTGGAGCAGATGCAAAACCTTTTGTAACTCACCATAATGCACTGGATATTGATGTTTATCTTAGAATATCTGCTGGTGAATTATGGCAGAAAAGACTGATGATTGGCGGTTTTGAAAAGACTTTTGAAATAGGAAGAGTCTTCAGAAACGAAGGAATAAGCCCGGAACATGCTCAGGATTATAAACAAATGGAATTTTATTGGGCATATGCTGATTATGAAATGGGTATGAATCTGGTCGAAGAAATGATTAAATATATTGCAAAAGAAACCTTTGGAACATTAAAATTCAAAATAGGAAAATTTGACGTTAATCTGGGTAAAAAATGGGAAAAATATGATTATGCTAAAGAAATAAAAAATAAAACTAAAATCGATATCAATAAAACAAATCTAGAAAAAATAAAGAAAAAATTAAAAGAATTAAAAATTGAATACGAAGAAGAAGGATTTAACTTAGCAAGAGGAATTGACAATCTTTGGAAATACTGCAGAAAAGAAATAGCTGGTCCTGGATTTTTAATCAACGAACCTTTGGTAACATCCCCCCTTGCTAAAAAGAAGGAGAAAAATCCAAATATAACAGAACGTTTTCATGTTTTAATTGCAGGCTCTGAACTAGGAAACGGCTACTCTGAATTAAACGACCCAGTTGATCAAGCTGAACGTTTTGCAGAACAGAAAAAATTAAGAGAAGCTGGTGATGAAGAAGCCCAGATGTATGACAAAGATTTTGTAGAAGCTCTTGAACATGGTATGCCGCCTACTTGCGGATTTGGTATGTCAGAAAGATTGTTTTCATTTCTGATGAATAAACCAATCAAAGAATGCCAGGCTTTCCCATTATTAAGACCTACAGAAAAAGAAGATTAAATTAACTATACAATAATTGACCTTCTCTAGTATCACCATTATCCTTATTTTCTTCCATTTTTTTTAAAAGTGGTTTTATAGAGTTATAAAAATCAGAATATTCCCTCTCTAACAATTCAACTGCTTTTTTACAATTACCGTTTCTATAGGATAAACATAATTCATTCCATTCCTCAGTAACTTTTTGAATTTGATTAGTTCTCATTATATATGAATTAGAATTTAATGTATTAAATTCTCTCCTAGCATTATTCCTATCATTTTCATGTTTTATATTATCTCCAGACTCTGATATTTTATTCTTTTGTAAATAAAAGCAAGACTTACAATAATTTCTCAAAGAATTATAATTAGCTATTGCAGATCCAACCACTTGACGATTTTCTAATATTTTAATATCTTTATTATATTTATCTCCCATATATATATTTACTACCGAAAAGTATTTATAGGTCTATTTGCCCATTCTTCTATCTCTATTCTTATACCATTCCAAAATACTTTCAAATTCTTTTTTAGAAAATTCAGGCCATAGTGTATCAGAAAAATAAATCTCAGCATAAGCTGCCTGATACAGTAAGAAATTAGACAGTCTATGCTCACCGCCTGTTCTTATTACCAAATCAACAGGCTTTGTAATCATCATATATTTATTGAAAGTATCTTCAACCAAAGGCATCTTTACTCCTGTAGCTACCATTTTTTTAACTGTATTCATTATCTCATATTTAGATCCATAAGACAATAGAATATTCAAAACTGTTCTGCTATAGCTTTCTGTTGCTTTCATAACATCCTTTGCAACTCTTCTGACATCGTCTCTCCATGTGCTTTCATCACCAATGATATTTATTCTAAGTTCATTTTCTTTAATATCATCAGAATTCATTATATCTTCAAACTCTTTCTTATAGCCGTCCCATAACATCTTAACTTCTTCTTTTGTTCTGTTAAGATTTTCAGTAGAAAGTGCGTAAACTGTTATCATCTTAATCTCAGGGTGTTCCTTTGACCACTCACCCAATCTCTTTAAAGCTTTGGCACCTTCCTTATGTCCCCACCATATTGGCATATGATTCTTTCTGGCAAATCTTCTGTTGCCGTCTGGTATAACAGCTATATGAATACCTTTAGTCATAGCTTAATAATAAAAAAGAAATGATATAAAAGTTTATTTTCTGTCTATTAATTCATAAGACCAATTTTGATACTCTGTAAAAGACCCATTTTCCATTTGTTTATATCCATTTCCCCTTTCTCTGCCTTTCACTGGTCTATTTCTTCCAAGCATATCTTCCCTTTCAAAACACATTTTTTCACCTCTAAAGACTGTCCCCTTTATCATAAGGAAATCGTAAACCAAATCCATACTTTTCAACAGCATCCTTTATTTCTTGTATTCTTTCATTTTCCACAGAATTTTCAGATGTCTGTATCATAACAAAATCTCTTTTAACCTCAATCCTTATATCATCTTCTGTAAGTAAACAGATTGAATGATATGAATTTGTTTCCATTGGAGGAATCTCTCCTTCAGAAACTATTTTCATTATTTCACTACCACCATCGCCTGGAACAAACCCATTGTTCGGAACATAAATATATCCCTTTTCATCTCCATGAGCAGATGAATATGATGTATGATATCCAGAAAATTCAGGAACAACATAAATAATTTCTTTCGGCTTCAGAGCTTCTACAACTCTTGTCATATTTTTTGTTTCTTTATCCATATAATCTATAATTGTGGTAAAGCTTAAATATCAAACCCACCTTCGACAAAAAACGTATTATCTAAAAGAAAAAAAAATCAATCTAAATTTAGCAATCCCGCGTAGATTATATAAACCTTTCTTAATAATCTAATCTCTATGAAGAAAGTTATTAGAACTATCAGCGGCATCACACCATTGGCAGTAATGACAGCACCGCTGAAATGTCCCGGCAACTGTATTTATTGTCCTAACCAGGAAAATATACCAAAAAGCTATACAACAACATCTCCAGTAGTTTTAAGAGCAAAGGACTGTGACTGGGACGGCTACAAACAAGTAAAAGCTAGAATGAAAATATTTAATTTAATGGGCCATACTACAAACAAAATAGAACTGATAGTAATGGGCGCCACATTCTCTGCATTTCCTGAAGATTATCAATATAAATTCATCAAAGACTGTTTTGATGGTTTAAATGGAACTGTTTCACCAACATTAAAAGAAGCTCAAAAATTAAACGAAACTTCTGACAACAGATGTGTCACATTATGCTTGGAAACACGTCCTGACTATTGTAAAGAAAATAACATTGACAACTTCTTAGATTTGGGTGCTACTCGTATAGAGATAGGTGTTCAGATTCCAGATAATGAATCATACAAACTGACAAACCGAGGCCATACAAGACAAGATGTTATAGATGCTACTCAAAGATTAAAAGATGCTGGCTTCAAAGTAGGATATCATATGATGATTGGTCTACCAGGATCTGACCCAGAAAAAGACTTAAAATATTTCAAAGAGATTTTTACAAATCCAGATTTCCAGCCAGACCAGATAAAAATCTATCCTACTGTTGTAATTAAAGGGACAGAGCTCGAAAGTCTATATAATATAGGCAAGTATAAGCCATATTCCACAAAAGAAATAATAGATATGCTTGTAAAAATCAAGCAGATTGTTCCAGATCATGTAAGAATCATGAGAGTTATGAGAGACATTCCAAAAGAGCATATTGTCTCTGAATGTTTCTTTTCGCATCTAAGATCAGAAGTCAAAGAAAAATTAAAAGAGCTTAATTTAAAATGCAACTGTATCCGCTGCAGAGAAATAGGACACAGAGAACATGATGGATCAGAAATAGACCAGTCATTTATCAAATTAAAAAGAAAAGAATACAATGCGTCAGGCGGAAAAGAAATATTTTTAAGCTACGAAGAAACAAAATCAAATTCAGTTATAGCACTGTTAAGAATGAGATTTCCTCATAAACCAGCTCGCAAAGAAATCACAGAAAAATCAGCAATTATAAGAGAAATACACACATACGGACCCCAGGTCAACATCAATCAAAAACCTAAAACTGAATGGCAGCACCGCGGCTATGGTAAAAAACTGATGGAAGAAGCTGAATCTATAGCTAAAGCAGCTGGTAAAAATAAAATGATCGTAATAGCTGGTGTTGGAGTAAAAAAATATTTCATTGGCCTTGGTTATAACTATGATGGACCGTATGTTTCTAAAAAACTTATTTAAAACTTCTTCTTAATTATTCCGCTTGAATAGACATACCATCCAGCAGCTGCTATAACCACTAACAAAGCGACAATTCCATAAATCATTGGAAACTCTTTATCGCCGATGTCTATGACCAGTTCTATTGTATCATCTGTCTGCTTTATTATCTCTATATCATCTTCTGAAATATCTAATTCTTCTTTAACATCCTCAATTGTCTCGTCTGTAAGAACAGCATCATCTGACTCATCAGTAT
>Ga0272442_10004294_pt1 | contig 19583 bp, 24 predicted proteins | sample SSMForm2O_FD_200262 | JGI IMG/M metagenome (GOLD analysis project Ga0272442, IMG submission 200262) | Marine sediment archaeal communities from Little Sippewissett salt marsh, Falmouth, MA, United States - SSM-Form-2O | ecosystem: Environmental > Aquatic > Marine > Wetlands > Sediment ... | reverse complement strand
AATCGCAGTGCAATTAAGCTCTTTTTTTATTTTTTCTTGGAGGTCATCACATATTTTATGGGCGTTTTCCACTGTCATTTGTTTATCTACAAGAGCGTGGAGTGTTATGACTTTGTGGGTTACGTAATCATGGATGCAGACAGCATGAACTTCTTTTATTTTGGGTATTGATTGTGTAATGGTATTTATTTTTTTGAGTATTTTTTTGTCAGGTGGTTGACCAATTAGCAGATTTGATACGGATTTTATGAGTTTTGAGCCTACGTAAATAATGATAATTGATACAACTGCTCCAAAAACTGGATCAAGCCAGATGTATCCGTATGATGAGGCTATAAGTGAGGTGCCTACTCCTATTGAGGATAATGCATCGGTTCTATGATGCCAGGCGTCTGCGGATAAGGTATCGCTTTTAATTTTTTTTCCAATATTAAATGAGAATTGTGCCATGAGTTCTTTTACTAGTGCTGTAATAATTATTATAATTCCAATGATGAGAAGTGATTCTTGGTTGTTTAAGGGAATTAGATGTAACGCTCGTTTTATTGACTCTGTTATAATTTCTATGCCGGTTACTACGAGGATTATTGCAAGGATTAATGTTGCTATGTATTCTATTCTTCCATGGCCGAATGGATGCTCTTTGTCTTTGGGTTTGCTTGAAAGTTTGAAGCCAAATAGGACTATTCCTGAGGTTCCAATATCTGATAGGGTGTGTATAGCATCTGCTATAAGTGCTATGCTGTTGATGTAAATGCCGAGTATTATTTTTAAGGTAAAAAGAAGGATGTTTCCAAGGATGCTTATGTTTGCTGCAAAATATCCATATTTTTTTCTGATGTTTGGGTCTTGTGGATTCCCATATTTTGGTATAAATGTGGTGGTATGGTTATGCATGTGTAGTATAGGGGAATATGTATCAGAAGTTATAGGTTTTGTGTATTATTTTTGTGGTTTAGCTGTGGATTAAATAAAAAGTAAACTATTTAAATGTACATTGCATACATGGTACGGGATAACGTTAAACATAACAGGAGAGGAGTTGTTGAACGGAATAAATCCTGGGGGAAGAAAGGAATAAACTTATTTTTTCATAGTTTACCCCCTTTCCCTTTCTTCCTTGCATATTTAATATCTATTTGGTGATTGTTTTTTCTGTTACAAATATTTATATACCAAATGTTCTATAGAGATACAAATCAGGGGGAAAGTATATGAAAAAGATACTGCCAATTTGTTTGATAGGCTTGTTAATCCTTTGTGGATGTGGAGCAGGTACTCAGGTACTGCCTGAGGGGTCATCTGAAACCAAACCAGTAACTAATTGTAACATGTATGATGATGATTTAGATCAATACATGACTGAGACATTAATAGGATATGGTTTTCCAGTTGGAACAATGATATTTGAAAATGTGACATTCAAATTTCAGGTTGCACAATCCTTTATTCCGCAAAGAGAGGTTTTAACTCGTGTGCAAGTGTATGTAGGGAGAAATTCATCTGCTACACAGGATTTTATTTTAGCAATACGTGATAATATATCTGGGGAAAACTTAGCAGAGATCACAGTTGATGTTGAAGAATTTGTCATTGAGAATTTCTCGTGGGTGGAAATCGAGTTTGATGATATAGCAGTAACTGTCGGTGAAACATATTATATTGTGGCATATACTGCAGATGTTGCTGATAACTGGTATGGCTGGGGTGGTAATCCAGATAATTTTTATCTAGATGGATGTGCCTGGCTTTCTTTAGATGATGGCCCATGGACAAATGATAGTTATTCATCTGAAAACCAAAAACATGATTGGCTTGCTCAAAACCAGGTTCAAACCTCTCGAGTAAATGATACTTGGGATATGTGTTTTATGACCTTTGGACGGGATAATTTGGCACCTGATAGCCTTGAAATTGATGGACCCGCAGAAGGAGTTGCAGGAGAAGAATATACGTTTTCATTTATTGCAACTGACCCAGAAAACGAAGGTGTTGAAATATATGTTGACTGGGGCGATAACACAACAATGCAATGGCATGGCCCATACAACTCTGGAGAAGAGGCATTTATTAAGCACACCTGGGATGATATTGGTGATTACGTAATTAAGGCTAAAGCAAAAGATGCAAGCGGGCATGAAACTGATTGGGTTGAGTATATTGTAACCATGCCTCGTGATAAATCACCTACAAGTCTTCAGAAAACGTTTGTGTGGGGTCAAATACGGTTTTTAAGAATGAGGGACAACTCTATTACGTTCAGGGCTGTGAAAGTCCATTATCGTATCTTTGGAGAAGGTCTTTCTGGCGTGTATAAACATCAACGTTTGACATTTGATAATAACTATATAGGGTCTCTTAGGACACATTGGGTTTGTGCTATTTTTGATGGCACACCCGTCTAATTTCTTTTTTTATTTTTTATAAAATCTCTGAGTTGTTCTACAGTAAACGGTTTTTGCAGAAAGTTTTCAAGGCTTGTTGTTGTCTGCATTTTTGATTTTGGTTTCATGGAAAATAACGCAGTTTTTTCTGTTCCCGGCATTGGTGTATCTATTAATATTAAATCTACTTTTTTTTCTCCGGAGTCAGCAAAAAATTCTAATGCTTGACGACTTGTTGCAGCGGTAATGACGTCATATTGATCTGCTTCTAGTAGTTTTCTTACCTCTGTTAAAACTTTAGGTTCGTCATCAATTACCATTATTGTTTTTATTTCTCCCATCATATAGTTAATGTTATTTTAGTGTTTTAAAGCTTTCCCAATGTTATATATTGTTTTTGGGAAACATTAAAATGTGTTTTTTGTTTCATACGTTTTTGTATGATTGATCGTGAGGAGGCATATAAGCTATTAAAAAAATATCTTAGAGATGATAAACTTATTAAACATTCTCTTGCCGTTGAAGCAATTTTACGTGATGCGGCTGCTCGGGTGAATAAAGATGAACAACTGTGGAGTATAACTGGTCTTCTTCATGACCTTGATTATGATTATACTCGTGAGGATCCTGCTAAACATGCGACTATGGCCGCAGAGCTTTTAGAAGGGTTACTCCCTGAGGAAGGAATTAATGCGATTAAAGCCCATAATTATACGCATACTGATCAGATTCCTATGACTAGTCTGGATAAAGCTTTGATTGCTGCTGATGCAGTATCCGGTCTTGTGATTGCTACAGCACTGGTTATGCCTTCTAAAAAACTTTTTGAGGTTAAACTTGAGACGTTGATTAAAAAGTTTTATGATACTTCGTTTGCAACGGGTTGTAATCGTAAAAGAATTGAGTTGTGCTCTGATTTTGGTTTTGATGTAGAGTCTTTTTTAAAACTTAGTCTTATTGCATTGCAGAGAAGAGCAGACGTTTTAGGTCTTTAAACAAAAATGGTTTTAAATAAAAAAGAGAGGGGTGTAGGATTTGTTGTTTATCCTACGATGTTTATGATTATTCTGTAGATCTCTGGGAAAAAACGTTCTAATAGATCTAAGAATGTTGGTTGTGTTACGGCTTTGCTTCGTGGAACTGTTATTGGTAGTGGCTCTGACCATTCGCTTTCGTGTCCTGCAACATCTTTTGCTTTGACTTTTACCTCAAAGGTTCCTTCTGCGTCCCATGTGTGGGTGTCACTACCTGTTGCACCTGATGTAAATGAGTCTGTCCATTCTGGTGTTGATCCGTCGCCCCAGTCAAACATGTATTGTACATCGTCGTCTTGTGGGTCTGTACTTGTTGCGGTGAACTCTGTTTCTTCGTCGATTTTTACTTCTGTTGGTCCGTCTAGAACTGGTGTATCTGGTGAAAGACTAAGGAATTTGTTCCAGTATATGTCTCGTGCTTCATTTCTTGAATCTTCCCATACAATTCCACCTTTTGTGATGTCACAGCAGCCGACATCTGCTACTACTGTACCATCTTCGTCGTTGATTTGTATTGGTTCTCCAAGCCATGTTGCTCCACCATCTTCTGAAGTGTCTAAGAATAGGTTTCCATCTTGTACGTAGATACAGTATGCTGTGGTTCCTACCATATAGACTGATGGATAAGATGCATCTGATACAACAGTTGAGGTGTCCCAGGTGTCTCCATCATCACTGCTGTATGCGCATTTGACATCTCCTTCTTGCATGTATACGACTACTGCGTTGTTGTTGCTTGCCCATATTTCTGGGTCTGTCGCGTTTTCTGCGAGGTATCCCTGCCATGGCCATACTTCGATATCTGCATATTTATCCATGCCACCAGGTCCGCCTCCACTTGTGAAGAGAAATTCATCTGACTCTGGATCAAGGTCTGTAACAGTTGATTTTAAGGATATAACTGGTCCAAGTGTTTCATTTTGTGTTTCCATGACCATGTACATTCTATCTGTTGCGGTTACCATTTCTGGTTTACTAGCAGGAACAGTATTGAGTACTGAACATCCATCGTAGTAGTATCCCGGTGCCCAACCTGAATCAACTTCATTTGGGAATAGAATTGTTTCAGTATCGATATCATAGTAGAAGTAACCAAGGCCAGGGTCTTTTTCAAAACCTAATAGATCATGCACGGTAAAGCCTATAAACCATTGGCCTACAAACGTGAGTGCTCCTTCATGATAGCCGGTTGCATCTGAACTTGATATTCCCCACCAGACTGCGTTTTGTGCGTTTGCAATATCTCCGGGTATCCACGCGCTTTCTTCGTTATACATTTCTGCAAGTGGATCTACTGCCGCCCAGTAGAAATAATCTTCTTCTGCACAGTATTTAATATCTGGTCCGTAGAGTATGCCTGATCCTTCAGTGAAATCGATTGAATCAAACTCAAATGCCATAATGAATGATGCACCATTGTCATCTGAAAATACTATGGGTATGGTTGTTGAGAGAATATCATTTACTTGCTCATAGGTTATTACTATGGTTCCTTCATTATTTATTGTTATTTTTGGTCGCAGGTCATCTTCATCTGGGTTTAAAGCAGATATTAATACGTCATCAGCAAGGGTATTCATTGTTTGTGGTATATCCTTCATTTGTGCTGATGCTATTTGCTTGTGTGTCAGAGGATGAGAATAGTTTTTCTGACTAGTTTTTTCAATGTTAGTAACTACAGCTGCACTAGGCATGATAAATGCCAGTGCAATAGCAATTACTACAGCAGCCTTCAAAAAATTTTGTATTTTTTTCATTCCATTTTTCCCCCGTTTTTGCTTTGAATTACGTAGGACTTATTTAAATGTTTTGTTTATTATAAATTAATAGTATTGTTTATTAACGAATTTTATAAAATAATAACAATAAAGTTTTAAATTTAATTTTTATAAACAATAGGGTAACAAAATTTTTTGAGTTTTTGTTGTATCCCTAAAATTATATAACATATATAGTGTATTCAACAAACTAACTTTCGAATGTGATTCCCGTGTACAATACTCAAAAAAATCCAGGTGAAGAAGAATATATACGACTTCCACTTCCTAAAAAAAACAAAGGAGAAATGTTTGCTATTGCAGATAGGCTTCTTGGGGGTTCAAGAATGAATGTTATTTGTGAAGATGGCAAATCTCGGCTTGCACGAATCCCTGGTAAAATGAAAAGACGACAGAGAGTTCGAGCAGGGGATCTATTAATAATAAAGCCATGGGACATCCAAAATGAAAAAGCAGACATACTTTTTAGGTATAAACGAACACAATCTAGTACTCTTAGTAGAAGAAAGTTATTACCAGAGGAAATAGATGTCTTCTGAGCATTTTTTAGATGATAAAAGAAATAAAAAACTTGATAATCAGCTTCAAGCGCTTATTTCTAGAGTTGGTGTTGATAGAAAAACTCTTGATGAAGTCTTTGATAAGACTACACTTCATACCATTGAAAAACTTATTTCTCAAGGTTTTATTGATATCATCGATTTTCCAATCTCAACAGGTAAAGAAGCAAATGTTTTCCGGGGAGTAACACCAAGTAACGATTTTGTCGCAGTAAAAATTTATCGTACTTCAACATTAGCGTTTAAAAATATTTCAAAGTATATAGTTGGTGATCCACGTTTTAAAAAAATTCATAAATCAAGGAGAGGTTTTGTTAATGAATGGGCTAAAAAGGAATTTAAGAACCTCGAGTTACTTGAAAAAGCGGGTGTAAAAGCCCCACGACCAATAAAACAAATTAATAATGTTTTAATTATGGATTATATCGGCGATAAAGAAAAACCTGCGCCAATTTTAAAAGAATTTGAAGTAAAAAATCCAAGAGTTATTTTTGATATTTTGATTGATTTTATAGATAAAATGTATAATAAAGTAGGTTTTGTTCACGCTGATTTAAGTGAATATAATATTTTGGTTTTTAATGAGGATCCCTATATAATTGACCTTGGTCAGGGTGTTATTTTAGATCATATTAATTCTCATGAGTTTTTGAGAAGAGATATTTTAAATATTATTCGTTTTTTCAATAAATTTGATATTAAATCTGATGAGAAAAAAATTTTTAAAAATGTTACTGGGAGATCGGGTTAGTATGAGGTATATTCGTATTCCCAAGGATAGAGTGGCTGTTTTAATTGGTCATAAAGGTGAGACTAAAAAACAGATTGAGACAAAGGGTGAAATCAAACTTGAAATTGATTCTGCTGAAGGTGAAGTAGCAATTGATGATCACGAGTCATCAGATCCTTTAGTGGGAATTAAAATTGAAAATATCGTCCGAGCTATTGGTCGTGGGTTTTCCCCTGAAAAAGCGTTAGTTTTATTTAAGGACGATATGGAGTTTTTTTTGTTTGATATTCATGATTACGTTGGTAAAAAACCTACTCAAATTCGTCGGTTGAAAAGTAGAGTTATTGGTAGAGACGGTAAGACTAAGCGAGTTATTGAAGAGTTAACAGGTGCACATCTTTGTGTGTATGGCCATTCTATTGGTTTGATAGTTGATCTTGAGACGTTGGATGTTGTAAAACGAGCGGTTGATATGCTTTTAACAGGGAGTAAACATGCTAGTGTGTATAAGTTTATTGAGCGTGAGATGAAAAAGTTAAAGCTTGGTGGGGCTTGGTAGGTGTTTTTCAGGTACTTTTTTATTATGTGAGTATATTCCGGTTCAAAATCTAATGTTGTTTGTGCCGTCTTAGCTCAGTTGGTGGAGCACTCGGCTGTTAACCGAGCGGTCGCCGGTTCGAGTCCGGCAGACGGCGTGATATTACTTATTTAGTAACAGTTAAATAGATGCCAATTATTTTGATATTAAAAATTTGGGGAGGTGAAATCAGAATATGGTCACCGTAAAAGAGGTTAAAAGTACAATAGCCGTAGCAATAGCTGGTGCCTTTGGATTTATCATAGCCCTTATTTGGAAAGAAATTATTATTGGTGCTATGAAACTTGGAGGTTTCTGGCAAGATGGTGGTTTTGCAGACACTACTGCGTTAGCAATAGGTGTTGTCGTTGCAATAATAATCACTCTTGTTGCAGTACTTGGTATTTTGTTTATTACCAAGTGGGGTGGAGTTGAAAAGAAATAATTCTTTTCTTTCTTTTTTTTCTTTTTTTTGTTAAAACAAATGTTTTTTAATATTATATTTTATTTCTGTTTTATGCCTGATAAAAAGAAAGGTGTTCAAGATATTGGTCCTGCACCATATAAAATTGAGGATGTTTTTAAGATAACTGATGATATTTTTAAGTTGAGCAAGGATAAAAAGTATCATCCAGGTGCTTTTGTTCATGGTCTTGTTTTTGCACTTGAGTATACTCAGCATTCGTTTAGGATTCCTCAGCAGCAGCTTGCAACAATTAAGCGGGATTGCCGTAAATATTTTAAGGAAATGGAAAATCGAAAAAGCTGATTGGTTTTTTCCTTCTAGAAATGTTCATTTATATATCCCGATTCTTATGCATGCATAAATTATATAAAAGCTTTATACATCTGTAAGTGTACCTAGTGTTAAAGTAAATTTTGCATGAAAAAGATTTAGAGGATAGGTGGAAAAAAGATGGGATGTGGTGAGATTAAAACCACGGTTAAGCTGGACTATATCCAAGATTTTGAGATGATGTTTGAACGTATGAAAGTGGATCGTCCGCGTGAGGCTGCTACTTATTACACGATTTTGATAATGGATTGCCCTAGAGAGTTTTCTGAGTTTTTACGTGTAGCTGAAAACTTGGCTAATATTACTAGAAGACCTCTTGAAACAGGTAGAGCGTCGCTTCTTCGTAATGGTTTGATTGCAGAAGTGTTGTTTTCAGCTGATGCAGATGAAGACTTTGGCAGAGAATGTTATCTTCCAGTGAATCCATTGGTTATTTGGGAAGACATCAAAGAGGATTTAAAGACCGTTATAGCAAATGATACGTATAACTCGGTTTCTGCGCGTATTGAACAGTATTGTACGTCTTATAATGATTATTTTAAAAAATATGGAATTAAGATAAAACGCAATGGAAATGTAACGCTTAGGTATAGTGGTAAATGGGTTTTGTATAATATTATGAATAATTGCCTTGAAAACGGTAATCAGTTGCGTCTTCAGATTGGTGGTGAGAGGTTTTTTGATGAGCCTTTTATTAAGTACGTAAAAAAACTTCTTGACTGTGATACAAAGATGCAGCTAATTATTGACTCAGAAACACATCTTGATGCTGCAAAGTCTTTGAAGAAAGCGTATACTGATAATATTGATATCAGGTATTTTAAGGAGAACACCTCGGGTACTATGCGTAATTTTGTGTATGGTAAAGAGCTTGCGGTTAATGGTGTGAAGATTCTTCCTGAGTCAAAGGATGAACCTTCGTATGTTGGTACTGCATATGTGAACCTTGAGGATATCGAGGTTTTAAATGAAAAATTTGATGGTCTTTGGAAGATGGCAAAGCCTCTTGCAAAGAAAATTGAGAAGGAATAAACTCTTCTCTTTTATTCTCTTTTTTTTGTATTTACTATTGTTAAAACTATATTGGTGTTCAATTATTATTAATAAAAAATGGTTGTGTATTGGTATGTATAAAAAAAAAGAAGAGGAAAACTTTCCTCAAATAGTAAAAGTTTAAGCTTTATTTATCTGTTGGGAGTTTTGGAATTACTTTTTCAATTTCTTTACTTTTTCCGGCATCCCAAATGGCTCTTATAGCAAGTATTCCTGCTGCTGGTGCTGCAAATACTGCAAGCATTCCTGCAATTCCTAGGTATATTTCTCCTATTAGTGCAAGGTTTGTGAAATATTCAGCTGTTGCACCTATTCCTACTAGTATCAATGCCGCAATCAGAAATGTTGGTAATTTTTCTTGTGTGATTGTTCCTACGGCAAAGAAAGATAGGATACCTACTACAAAACCTAGTATTGCTAGTAGTAAAGCTATATATCCTTCGGTATCTGCCCACCACTGTGCTCCAATTATTAATCCAACTATTACTGATACAACAATTCCTATCAGAAATAGCCAGCTTGCTATGGTTTTGAATATTTTCTCCACTTTCTCTTCCTCCTTTTCACTTATCCTATTTTTTTTATATATATTTGTAAAATGAACAATATCTTCATCATATTTAAAATTTATTATTTTTTTTAATTTTTTAAGGATAGGTTCTCCTGGTATTTTGTCAAAGCATTGTTTTTTCATTTTGACAGTTTTATTAGGTACAATTAAATACTATTAATGATAAACTATGACATGATATAAAATATCAATGATGAGTGGAAGAGGAGATGAAAAACCTATGAATCATGTAGATATAATGTCTGATATACAATATGATTATATTGAGGAACTAATTGGTAAAAAAAACATTAAAACAATAATTGATAACCGCGGAAACACCTATGAAATCGACGACAAACACTTTGAAGCAGCCTTAGGTGAAGGATTAATAGAAAAAACTGATCAAGGCTACGTTTTCATCGGCAAACGCAAAGAACTTGAAAAATTCACAAACAAGTAGACTTCTTAGTATGAAAACCCTTTAGGAAAGGGTCTTTACCCTTTGTTATACGTCACCTCTTCTGTAACAATAAGGCCCTTTCCTATTCCTCCCCCCTTATTAGTTTTAGGTTAAAGGAACATCTTTTCTGAGATCATCACGTAATGTTCTCTTATTTTGTTTCTCCCATTCTTTAATTGGAATTGAATGTTTTTCTCGGATTTTATCTCCATAGCCAAGACCATTATAAGCGCAAAATGGAACTATACCATCAAGTGTGGTATAATGAATGACACACCGCTGCAGTCGATCAACATTTAAATTCCAGGCATCCTGAAACCACATAGAACCAATAAACAAGCTTTTATAATGAAAACCACGCAGAGAATCATAGCTTCCACCTAAAGCTGCATCTTTTACAAGTTTCATAAGATCAAAGTCTTTGGGTGCTTTCTCTACATCAACAAATTTATTGAGATTTTTTAGAAAAGAAGAAGCGATACGCAGTTTTTTCAAAGGGCCTTTAGTCTTGCTTTGTTTGTTAATAAATTCTAACAAACCTTCAACATCAATGAAACGAGTAACCGGTAATGCTTTTCCATCTTCTACAAAAATATAGGTTGCACCGCCACAACCGGGGTGTGCGGTAAACTCAACTTGGGCCTCACCTTTTAAATCTTCAATTAGTTTTGAAATAGGAAAAACAAAAGGAACCGGATAAAAATCATGACGTGAAATATCTCCTTTGAATTCTTTTTCAATTGCCTCCATCATACGTACATAATCAACACGCTGTTGCATCCGTTTTTCATCTTTAATTTTAGTTACACGGCCACAAAAACTAATTGGTTGAAAGTTTACTCCACGGATTATATCCATGTTGTCAATTGCAAACTGCACAATTTTGCCGGTTTCATCAATATTTTTATCTCCAATGAGAACTGGCACTAAAACAAGTTTTAAGTTTACCTCGCGCAGGTTTTTTACTGCCTGTTTACATTGATCAATCCATGGGTTTGTTTTTTTTGTGATGCCATCAAAGCTCATGTAAATTGTGTTGACTTTTTCTTCTTTTAAACGTCTACAGTAATCAACACTTTCAGCGAGTTTCAACCCGTTTGTATTAACTTGCACATGTGAAAAACCTACTTCTTTTGCGATTTTAATGATATCAAACAAATCTTCTCTGATTGTTGGCTCTCCACCCGTAATTTGTATTGCTTTTGAACCAACTGGTCGTTCGTTTCGGGCTTGAACCATTAGATCTTTAAGTTGTTTTATAGTAGGCTCATAAATGTATCCTGCTGCTCCTGCGTTCATAAAACAATAACCACAACGAAGATCACATCTATTGGTAATAAGCAGATTTGTAAGAACACTTTGTGATTTATGCATATCATATAGTTTAGGATTGTTAAACAAGGTTGTTTTTACATCTGGTGAATCAGTTCCTGTAACCTTATATTTAATCCATTTATGATAAAGTTCTGAATCTGAAAAATAAATATCTTTGAAAGAGCCATGTTTATCACATTTTTTTATCATCCACACTTTTCCTTTGTCCTCAACGATTTGCGCATCAATTTTTTGGATGGTTCCTTCTTGATAACATTTTGGGCATACTGAACTTGTCTTTTCTAATTCTTTCATTTAACTATCAACCCTTCACTTGATCGTATTACGGTAAGTGACATATATCTATATCTGATACGTAACTATATCAAATAAATTTGATGCCCTCACAAACACGAGGAAATAACTACACAATATTAAAGATTTCTATTATATTTAATAAATATTAGATGTTCTTCATTCGCATTTTTTCTTTAGTTTCAAGCTCTTTTTTTATTTTGGTATAATGGATTTTTTCAATTCTTTTTTTTAAACGCATCATTTCTCTTTGGTCTTGTTTTGGTTTTGTATGGAAAAATTTTTTATTTCTTGGAGGTTGAAATCTCGGTCTCATATTAAATCCTTTTTTATTATAAACAATATTGATTAGTTTAGTATAAGCGTAATGGATTTATTAATGCGATAGATATAAATTAAAAGAACAGTTACAAACTCAAAATGGAGCAGTAGCAGCTATGGATGAGGGCTATTATCCTTGGGGTGGTGATTTCACTGTTTGTGCAACAAATGGTTGTGTAGCAGTGGTACTTCTCACAATTGATTATGTTCCACCTGATACTGTTGCGCTTTATGGGCCACTTAAAACTGAAAATATTGGTATTGAAAAAATTATTGCAAATGTGATTTCTAATCCACATATTCGTTTTCTAGTTGTATGTGGAGAAGATATCCGGGGTCATCGCTCAGGGTCTTCCCTTCTTGCATTGTATAAACATGGTATTGATGATCAACATAAAATTGTAGATGCTCCTGGTGCGATTCCGTATATTGAAAATCTTGATGTTGAGGCGCTTGAGCGGTTTCATAATCAAATTGAGATTATTGATTTAATTGGTGTGTGTGATAAAGCAAAGATTGATGACGTTGTTGAAGCGTATACAAAAAAATCTAAAGGTTGTTATGGAAAACCCTATATCGCTATTCGTATTAAACCTGAGAAAACAGTTAAAATAGAGGATACAAGAGCGCTTCATTCAAAGATAGTAGTAGATTATATGGGTAAAGTTGAAAAAAGAGGTTAGATAGTAATGTTTTCATTTACAAAAAAGCAAGTAATTGTGGATATCTCCGGTGTAGAAATTGGTGGTCAGCCCGGTAGATTTCCAACCGTACTTTTTGGTGGTGTTTTTTTTAAAGGTAAACCAGATTTTACGACTGCTGAGCAACACCTAAAAAATATGTTTGGTTTAGGTGAAAAAACCGGTGTTTTCTGTGTCCCTGATTTTTTTATTAGAAAGGAGGAATATGTTGAGCCGATTGTAGATTTTATTAAACATAAGCTTCCTAAAAAATATCCTTTTTCTATTGATATTGTTGATCCTACTATTAAACTGCAGGTGTTACCTGTTTTAGCTGAGCATAATCTTCTTACTAGAACGATTTATAATTCTATTCATATTGGGATTACTGATGAGGAACGAAGCGTTTTAAAACAATATACTCCTCACACTGCGATTGTTGTTGCGTTTAACCCTAAAGATAAGTCTCCTGATGGAAAAATCGAAGTGTTAGAAAACGGTGCTCATTTAACTGATATAGGTTTACTTAAGTTATCTTCGCAGCTTGGAATTAAAAATGTGATAGTGGATACAGCGGCTCTTGCCCCTGGTGAAAACAGTGGTGCAGCTATTGCTGCTATACCTGTTGTTAAAGAAGAGTATGGTCTTCCTGCGGGTTGTGCAATTCATAACGTAGTGGAGAAATCAAGTTGGCTTAAAGATTTTGCATCAGCAAGGAAAACGGTTGATGTGTCATCTAATGTAAACATTACGTTATTTGGCGGTGATTTTGCGATTTTTGGTCCTATTGAAAACGCTGAATTTGTTATACCAACAATTGCTTGGCAGGATATTTTGGTTTCGGAGTACACTGAGAATTATTTTGGGGTGGAGCCTATTGATTTTCATCCGCGGAGGAAATTTTTCTGATGAAAATTGAAACATGTGTTATAGGTTCTTACCCTGTTTTCCCTGATACATCTGTTTTGATGGATGGTTATTTCAGGCAAGCTGATACGTTTTCTTGGGAACCATGGATTACCACTGCTGTATCAGATATGGTTTCTGCTGGAATTGATATTGTTTCTGATGGGCAAACTCGTGATCCGTTTATTCAGCTTTTCACGCGGAAACTGAATGGTTGTAGAGTGAGAGATAGAACTGAGATAATTGGTAAAATCGCCTATGATGGGCCGATTACAGTTGATGATCAACTTTTTGTTAAAAGCTTTTTACCTAAGACTGCAAAGTTGAAAGGGGTTTTAACTGGGCCTTTTACTCTTATGCGTTCATGTGTTGATAGTTATTATTCTGATGAAAAACAAATAGCTTTTGATTTTGCACAGGCTTTACATAAGGAAGCTGAGAAGGTACAAGGTGTTGTTGATATGATTAGTATTGATGAACCTTTTTTTTCTAATGAACTACCAGATTATGCTATAGAACTCATAGGTACTATTACAAAGAATATATCTTGTCCTACTGTTCTTCATGCTTGTGGAGATGTTTCTCGTATTGTATCAGATTTTATTGACATGCCGGTTGATGTGCTGTCACATGAGTTTAAAGCGTCTCCGCAGCTTTTTGATGCATTTAAAGAGTTTAGTAGTTCTAAACAAATGTGTCTTGGAGCAGTTAGATCTGATGATGCACGTGTTGAACCTGTCAAAGAGATTGTAAACCATGTGCAAAGAGGAGTTGACGTTTTTGGGGATAAACTTATACAGATCTCTCCTGATTGTGGTCAGCGGCTTCTTCCACGTAAAGTTGCATTTGATAAACTAACAAACTTAGTACAAGCAGGTGACATAGTTAATGGTTGATAGAGAAGTACCCCTTATCAAGGCTTCAAAAACCCCGCAAAAAGATGTGATGTTAGATCCCGGTGGTTTTTTTGTAATTGAAGTGCGTCGTGATGAAATTGTAGTAGAGTATTATGCTAATGTGTATAAAAACAAAAAAATTGTATCTGGCACGCTTCAAAAAGTGTTTAGTGGAATAAAAGCAGATGCGTTATCTGATACTATTATTAATCATGTGAACGGTCTTCTTCCTGAGCATTATGCGTATCTTGGCAGGGAGCTTCAAAAAGCACAGTATGCATTTGAGCAAAACAAAAAATATGTTCAGGGTGGCTGTTAGCCTTTTTCTATGTGGCTTGTACCATTGATATGAAGCTCTTCAACTCCATTTTTTTCTCGTTGATTTATGTTGTTAATTTTTAGTGTTTCACCAATTTTGAACTGCTGTATTTCTTTGACTTTTTCATCCCAGACTACAAGGCTGTATTCCTTGTTGTTGTCTTGTATTTTGATGTTTGCTACAAATCCAAATTCTCCGTTGTCTTTGAAAAACGCTCGTGTAGGTTCAACATGTATAATTTTTCCAATTATCTGGTTTTTTACAGAGGTTTGTTTTTGTTGTGTTTGTCCTAGGTTTACTTGTTCTTTTGGGTTGACATCTAGTATTCCCCATCGTCCAAGGTTTACTTCTGTTCCGTTGTATCCTTGTTTTACATAGCCGTTTATGATTTTAACAGTAGTTCCATTTTTGATTTTTTTATTTTTCACAAGGTCTACATCGTCGTTCCATAATACTACTCTACAGGATCCTGTTTCATCTTGTAGTATGAGATTGACTACTTTACCTGATGATCCATTGTTTCGTTTAAAGGTTCTCGGTTCGGTTATATTAGAAATTGTTCCTATGATTGTTACCGAGTCCTGATTTTTAATGTCTATTATGTTGGTTTTTGCTTGCGTGTTTCGCCCTAGTTTATCTACAAGAAATAAGGCTAAGGTGTATTCATCTAATAATGTGTCGAATTCTTTTGAGAGTTCGGTTATTTGCTGGTTGAATTCGTCTTCGCTTAGAAGGTCTTTGACAAGGGAATAAAGTTGCTTTTTGGTTTGTTGCATCCAGTTGATTGGTATGTACTGTCTGATACTTTAAAGCTTTGAAAAAAATATAATTTTATAGAAATTTAACCGATTGTCTAATAAAAAATAGCATTTAAATATTAAAACTATATTACGTGTGCTAACAAGTATACCATTATCAAAGAGTGGGGATCTTTAATGAAAATAGAAAAAAAAGCAAAAAAAGAAAGATGTGTACTTACCAATGTCATTGAAACCGAACTCGATATCTTAAAACGACATATTCATATACTCAAAACTTTAAAAGAAAATGAACCTGCAGGGATAATTAAGCTTTCTGAGCTTACAAAAAACCCTCAGCATACTGTACGATATTCACTTAGGATTCTTGAACAAGACGGTCTAATAGAGCCGTCACCTAAAGGTGCGGTGACTACAGATGCAGTAAATGAAACCATGAACCTGGTGAAAAAGAAACTTAATGAGATGACAAAAACAATTGAAGAAATCTCTGATGCAGTTAAATAAATGTGAAAAGTAAAATTGTTTTTTGTGCCGCGGTAACTCAGTTTGGGAGAGTGCACGGCTGAAGACCGTGATGTCGAGGGTTCGAGCCCCTCCTGCGGCATCCTTTTCTTTTTTTTCTCCCCCAAAAGATATAAATATGTTATTTAGATATAAATACATCTTGGAGGAAAAACTGAAAAAAAAAATGGTTTAGTATTGGGCTGGTTTTAATTTTTCTTCTAAATGCATTGGTTGCAATGAATGTTGCTGCATTTGCAGAGGATACTCAATTACTTGAAAATAAGAGTTCAACAGGTACAAGAAGTACTGAAAGTGTACGTATATGGTTTGTACATGGAAAAGGAACTCGTGATTATGACAGCGATTATGGATTTTATTTTACACCTAAAAGTTATTGTACAGGTGTACCTTTTAACGCAGTTTGGTATCTAGGGTATACCTTTAGAGGTAAAGGGGCTAGAGATCCTGAAATTGGTATAGTTTTGGGTGGAGTTTTATGGAAAAAAGCAAGCCGAGCTGAAGAGTTTGACTGTCACTTTATTGGACATATGGGTTTATCTCGAATTACAGGATTGTATGTAGTAACCTTTTATGCATAGATGTAAAGGATAATCGCTAGACGTAACAATATTTTCACTTTTTTTCTTTTTTTTAAAATAGGCTTATAAACAAATAAATGCATACCTTTTTTTGTGTGGGGAGATGACTTTAACCAATAAAAAACTACCAAAAGCAGTTGAACTACCTGTTTGTCCTTTTTGTGATGGATCTGTCTATTATGCTAGTTGGACTACTCATAAAATTTTTCAAATGGAATGTTCAAATTGTAAAGCACATTGGCGTACAGGTGTTTCTAAATCTGCTCAGCGTGAAATGTATGTTGAGCTTACGAGTTATATGAAAGATCAGAGTGCAAATGAGCATCTCAATAAAAAACTCCCTCTTGATTTTTGGCGAGATATGGTTTTAAAAAGAATTAATATCTAAAAATAAGGTTTTAACTCTATTTTTTTGCGATAATTATTTATAAGATGACCTATATATTAAATAGTTGTGTTATATAGGGGGAACATAAAGATATGAAAAAGAAACTATTTGTGCTAATATTAAGCCTTCTTCTTTTTACAGCTTTAATACCCGTTGCTCAGGGACAAACTGAAAAAATTGAAAAACCAATGCAACCAACTGATAAATCTGGTTTTTTTTGTTGGGGAATAACTTTTGGACCTTGGTTTATCAGAGGTCAATCGATTTCCTGTAAATCTATTGTTCATTATCGTGATCTTTCTACAGGTAATACATTTTGGTTTAAGGGAAGAGTTGATTTATCAGATATTTATTGTGAGAAAATCAAGATACTTTCTATTCCTTTAGTTGGTTTTTTCTTTGTAGGTTTTTCTGACGTACCACCAAACGTCTTTCCATAATATATATTTAAAATAATTGCTATAAAGATCTAACATTTCATAAACTTCTTTATTTTTTTATTGTGCTTCAAAATGTGAGAAATCTAGATTTGCCCAATCATCATGATCTCTTCGACCATGTGATCCATCTGAGTAATCAAGAATTTTATATGTGAAACGATAGTTCATAATACTTTTATAATTACGGAAAATCCAATATCCAATTTGCCAAGGATATTTAGTGAATTGACCGTCACAACCAAAAGGATTACCAAGTCTTATACCAAAAGAATGACCAATTTCATGCATCATAGCTGATGAATAAACATACTCTAGAGGTTTTCTTGTTTTCTGTGATATTTCTCTCATATGTTTACTTGATATTACAAAACTGTTTGTACCTGGCCCATAGAAAGGAACTCTTTCTCCAGAAAAACCATAACCTGCAGGTATACAATCAAAAACAAATAGTCCATAATGAAAAATACTACGCCGCCAATAATCTGTATCTCCATGAAGGAAATATTCATTATATAACTGGTATACCCCTTCTGAGTTTGTTTTATTGTCAAAGGGTATTATTTCTCCACCACACATCATCTCCCCTGAATCAATATGAACTACAATGTTATGTCTGTGGTAAGGATTTTTTAAGATTTCTTTGGATTCATTTGGCATAATACTTTTTTCACCATTATGGCTGTCTTCCATGTAATCTAATTCTAAAAAAAGATCACGTCTGAACGGATTTGAATCCCATTGAGATGTAAGATATTCTTCAAAATTCGAAAGACTATCATGATCTGGATCAAGTTGTTTATGGTCATCCCAAATATTAGGGTGGTATCCCCATAAGTGTTCCCATTCAATTGGTATCATATCATTGTCTGTGTCATCACCGGTGTTATCAATGTTTGGATCTGTTCCATAAATGTTTTCTTCCATCCAATATGGAATATTGTCATTATCATAGTCGTTTTGAAAAATATTAAACCATAACTCACAGTCATCTTCTTCAATATAAATGTTATTATCATCACATCCATTTAACCTACCATAACCGCTAGCATCACCTAAAACTGCGTCATCTCCATGCCAATGACCTGTTTTAACATTATAAACAAGATTTACTGTTAACCCTTGTTTTTCTTTGTTTACCCTTGGGCTGATATCACATTGTTTATCTAATCCAACGTTTTTGTCAAAAAGCTGTAAAGTGATGTATACTAACTCTTCTTCATCAGGAACATCTTGTGTTACTTTCCAAGAGTTGTACTGATAAGTCGTATCTTCCCAGGTTGGACTACTATATTCTTCATTATTGATTGTAACTTTAACATAGAAATCAGGATCTGAATATTTATCAACTGGGTCTAACGCCCGTATTGCAGAGATATTAACTGTAATTTCAAGATCAACCAACGGATCTAGGTCTTCCTGTAGGTCTTTTGTTGTATTTGTTGGTTTTGCACTAATGCAAAAACTTTGTAATAAAAATATCCCTACTAACAGTATTGTTATTATTTTTTTCAAATAGCTACCCCTTACATATTAAAAAGAATAATAGATTAAAAACATTTGCGTAAATAATTCAATATATCTCATAAATTTTATATACTCTCTTTTGATTATAAAATTAGGGATGCAAGTCGCATAAAGGACCTAGTATATACTATATCACTTACCGGACGGGATGGATGTGTATCTTAAAGAAGTACATATGGAAAATTTTAAATCATTTGGTAAAAAACTAGTTGTACCTTTTTTCCCAGGGTTCACTGCTATCACAGGACCTAATGGATCAGGTAAAAGCAACATTGTTGATGCAATTTTATTTGTCCTTGGTCCAAAAAGCTCAAAAGTTATGCGTGCAGGGAGACTAACAGACTTAATTTTTAATGGTGGAAAAAAACGGAAAAACCCTGCAAAGTTTTGCAAAGTATCATTAATTTTTGATAATTCATCAAGAAAAATTCCAGTAAACTCAGATGAAGTCGTGCTTACACGCATGATTAAACGTGCACCATTAAAAAATGATCCTTTGAATTATTACAGCAAGTTTTACATCAATGAAAAATCAGCTACATTTTCTGATTTTGAAGAATTATTAACCCATGCAAGAATCACTGGCGAAGGATATAACATTGTAAAACAAGGTGATGTAACCAGTCTTGTTGAAATGGGCTCTATTGACAGAAGACGTATAGTTGATGATATAGCAGGAATTAGTACGTTT
>Ga0272442_10004293_pt1 | contig 19584 bp, 12 predicted proteins | sample SSMForm2O_FD_200262 | JGI IMG/M metagenome (GOLD analysis project Ga0272442, IMG submission 200262) | Marine sediment archaeal communities from Little Sippewissett salt marsh, Falmouth, MA, United States - SSM-Form-2O | ecosystem: Environmental > Aquatic > Marine > Wetlands > Sediment ... | reverse complement strand
AGCGGGCGACCTCAAGTTCTTCGACAAGATTCCGCTCAAGAGCGATTTCGACCGCCGGGGCGTGCGGGTCGTGCCAATGGCCGTCGCGCGCTGGGGATCGTACCTGGCGCCCGGAGTGATCTTGATGCCCTGCTACATCAACATCGGCGCGTACGTCGATCAGGGAACCATGATTGACACCTGGGCCACCGTCGGCAGTTGCGCCCAGATCGGACGGCGCTGCCATATTTCCGGCGGCGTCGGCATTGGTGGCGTCCTCGAACCGGTGCAGGCGGCCCCGGTCATCATTGAAGACCACGTGTTCATTGGCGCTCGCTGTGAGGTGGCCGAAGGAGTTCTTGTCGAAGAGGGCGCGGTGCTGGCCATGGGCTGCTATGCCGGAGCGTCCACAAAGATCTACAATGCCCTGACGGGCGAGGTCTCTTCAGGGAGAATTCCGAAAAGAGCCGTGGTGGTGCCGGGGGCGCTGCCCTCGAAGGACGGCTCCCACAGCAGTTACGCGCTGATTATCAAGAAATTCCGGGACGAGAAGACCGATGCCCGCACGGCGCTGAACGAACTGCTGCGGTAGCGGAAACGCAACCGCCTCGCTCCTCAATGCCTTCCCGGGGATTGGGGAGCGAGGCGGGATTCATCCCGGTCAGGCAACCCGAGAGAGCCGCAAGTCATCCTTCTTCCGGCTGTTGAAACCCTTCAAATGGTTGCAGAATCGACTTTGTGTGGTAACATAGTTGTATGGTAACATAATTGAGTTGTTGGATTTGATTTTCTTTGCTTGATGGGTGGCGGGGTTTCATGGAAAAAGAGCATCTGGAGAAGCTGGCCCAAGCTGAGAGGGTTCTCCCGGCGGACGATCCGGAATCCGCTCTATTGCGCGCCTCCCGGGAGATGCGGACGCCGCCGCAAGACATCGAAATCAAGGAAGAAGAACCAAAGAAATATCGAGCTCGAATTGTCAAGCGAAACGGTTTCTTCGGTATTCAGCTCTCACCGGACGGGTACCAGGCCGTTCTCGAGTATCTGCTGCCTCCCATCGGTTCCGGCAGTCCGGTCACGGTGGACCAGATTCTGGAAGCGCTTCAGTCAAAGAGCGTCATCTACGGCATCGACCGCAAGGCGATTCAAGTCGCCACCGAGCACGTTGCAGAAGACAGAACGCCTTGCGTGAACGTCGTCGTTGCCCGAGGGACTCCGCCTGTCGACGGCCAAGACGCCTCGCTGGAGTTCACCCCGGAGCGACTGGCCAAGGCGCTCCAGGCAAAAGGACCCGACCGACCCCTGGTTCGAAAGGGAACTGCATTCGCAAAGAAAACTCCTCCCACGCCGGCGAAATACGGGACCGCCCTGAATGGACAAAAAGTATCCGGAGAGGCGGGCGAGGATCGAACTCCCCAATTGGGCAGTGGCAGCGAGATCGGTGAGGATGGAACCATTAAGGCCGCTGTCTCGGGTTACCTGGAACTTGAGCGATGCGACACGGGGCTTCATTCCCTTCAGATTGAACCTTGTGTGCAAATCTCCAAGGACGCTCTGGAAGCCACACTCACGATTTATCCTCCGGGCGGCGAGGAGCCCAAGCCGACGCCGCAAACTCTCTTGGAGCTGCTCCAGGAAGCGGGAGTGGTCGAGGGCATTCGCCAGAAGGATCTGCCCAAGATTTGCCGCTATGTGCTTGAACGCAAGAAGCCGGTGCAACAGCTTCTGGTGGCCCAAGGCCGCCCGCCCGAATCCAGCCACGACGGGAGTGTGACCTACTCCACGGAGATCATCCCTCGCGTGGGTACGATCAAAAATGACGGCAGCGTGGATTTCCGCGAGCGGGGATTCCTGAAGTCCTTCAAAGCGGGAGAAGTCGTCGCACAGAAGGTCCCGCCCAAACCCGGGCGGCCCGGAGTCACCGTGAGAGGAGAACCGATCGAGGCCGAGCCGGGTAAAGAGGCGCGTCTCGTCGGGGGAAAACACATCGAGGTTTCCGCTGATGGCGAGTGGTTTCGGGCCGGGCAGGACGGCGTACTGAAAGTCGCCGAAACCGGGGAAGTTTCGATTGTCGAACTGGTTGAAATCCCCGGCGACGTCGATTATTCCGTTGGCAATCTCAACGTAAACGGTTCCCTGAGCGTCGGGGGAGCCATCAAACCCGAATTCAGCCTGGAAGCGAAGGGGGACATTCTGATCCGAGGCGCCGTGGAGGCCGCCCGCGTGGTCGCCGGCGGAAGCGTGGCCGTCGCGAAAGGAATCGTCGGCAAGGATAAAGCGTTCATCCGGGCAGGGATCATGCTGACGGCTCAGTACGCCGAGGCCGCCACGTTGATTTCCGGCGGGAACATCGAAATCGTCGACTCTCTTATGCACTGCCGTGTTTTTTGCGACGGCTGCTTGGACGTCACGGGCCGTTCCGGCCGACTCAGCGGCGGCACGTACGTTGTAAGGCAACAGATTCGAGCCAAAGAAATTGGCACCTCAGCCGGCGTTCACACCCACTGCGTTCTGGGCATCGAACGGGAAGCGTACCTGCAGATCGAGAGTCTGCGCGGGCAAATCGAGGCGCTGCGCCAGGAAACCCGCCGCCTGACCTCCGAGGATCAGATAAAAAAACGCTATATGCGCTTGATCGAAGAGAGTGAGGCGCAGCTCAATGGCCTGCTCCAGGCACAGCCCCTGAAGTATCCAAGCGTTCGAATCGAAGTGCTGGGCCGGATTTATCCCGGTGTCGAGCTGACGATCGGAACAACGGTGGCGAAGATTTCCGAACCGCTCAGCCACGTCGTGTTCGTCTTCGACGAACAGAAACAGGCCCTGATCTACGAATCCCTCAGTTGAGCTCGCAATTGAAGGCGGCCGGCAAGCTGCCCCGGAACCGATTCCTTTTCGAGAAAAAACGCCGGAATGTAGACTTTTCCCGGGACTTTGTCTATTCTGCACCACTTATCAGTTGAACTACCGAGACACGCGGAAGCCGCTGAAATGACGGACCCGAAAGCCGGCCTCGAAAGTCGAGCGCAAGCCTTTACCATGATGACGGTGGATTGCATCCTTGCCGCCGCCCTCGGGACGGCGTGGTATCTGCTGTTTGAGATTCATTTGAATTTTCGGGGCGTGGAGGGAGTCCTGCTTTCGCCCTATGTCCTTACCTGGCTGGCCGCTTTTGCGTTCTGGGAGGCGGGAAGAGGATTGTGGCCCTTAGCTAACGGCCGGGATCGGCAACCGGTCTCAAACCTGGTGCGATTTTTCGAGGCCACCCTGCTTCAGCTGCTGGTTCTGGGCGGCGGACTCTTCTGGCTCGGTTCCCTCAATGATCACCCCCCCGTTTGGCCTCCGCCCGTAGCGCTTATCGCGTTGCAGCTGGCCTTTGCCGTGCAGTTCATTCTGTTTCGCCCGTGGCTGGAGCGCCGGCAGCGGCGGCTTTTTGACTTTGCCGCGGCCGTTGTGCTTTTAATCGGTTCGCTGGTGGCGGTTGAGGGCCTGATGCGCGGCGCGGGCTGGATCGTCCTGAGAAAAAGCGCCGAGCCCCGCGCGACTTCCCTGGTGCCGTCGAGATCGACCTATAAAATCCTCTGCGTGGGAGACTCCAACACTCGGGGGGTCGGCGCCCCGGTGTCGAAAAGTTATCCGCGCCAGCTCCAGGATCGGCTTGAAGAGCGCTATGGAGAAGGAAGGTTCCAGGTCGTCAACGTCGGTGTTCCGGGCAGCAATTCGAGCGAGATTCGTCTGAAGTTTGAGAGTCAATGGGCGGCGGGCTCATTCGACGCGGTTCTCGTTCTGGCCGGTGTCAATAACATGTGGAGCCTTAAGAACGCTCCGCAACACATCCTGCAACAGCAGGACATCTCGCGTTGGAGGAAGCTGGGCCGGCTTCTGTCGGATCGCTTCGGCGGCGTTCGCCTGGTTCGGCTGGCTCGACTTGCGCTACTCAACTTCACAGCAGGCAGCGCTTCGGATCGCCCCGCGCGTTTGAGCCCATCCTTGCGCAACAAGGTACGCACTCAGGTGACCGAGGCTTTGAATCGTCTTCGCACCGTCAAGGCCTTGGATCCCGAGATCGACCGTTTTTCCCCTGAAGAACAGAAAGTCTTTTGGAATCTGACGCTGCCGGAATTGCTCCCCGGTGCGCCGTTCGCCCCCCTGTCCGCTTTTGTTTCAGACGCCAGTTCAGAACACTGGACGGCGCGGGAGTGGACCTTGTACGGCTGGAGCGTTCTGCACCTCAGCAAGGAAGTCCAGCGGTTCTACCGGTTGAAGGCATTCGACGCTTTTTACCGGGCGACCGGGGAAGCGCCCCAATCCTATTGGGCCTGGACGGGGCTGGCCATCACCGCCCAGAACATCTCCCCGGTGCACGCGCAGCCGCTGATCGAAGCGCTGGCCGCGAAGCGCCCGCACGATCCAATCTTCTTTATCAAGCGCATGAAGAACGCGCGCCATCACGATCTCCGGTACCACGATCAGGAAATCCAGGCCCGAATCGCCGCTTATCCCGACGCGGCTTTGTATGCTTATTACCAAGCCTGGGTTCTGCTCACTCGACCGGATTGGGACGCCACGGACCAATGGCTCGAGGAGCACCGGGAGCGATGGGGAGAAGCGCCCTGGTGGTCCTTGATTCAAGGCTGTCTCGCCGTGAAGCGGGACAATCAAGACGAGGCGGCGGAACATTTCCGCCATTGCCTGGAACGAACGACGATCAATCCGGAGGACTCCTGGGCGTACATCGGGCGCTATCTCGACGTCGAAGATCGACCCGCGCTGGCCGTGCGGGTGTTGCCCGCGACGCAGGCCGCCGCCTTGGAGGACGCTCGGGTCGATCGACGGACCATCGCCTCCCTCACGGCGCTCGGCCGATGGGATGAAGCGATTGCATACGGCGAGCGAGCCGCCGCCGCCCGAGGCGAGGACCCCGACCTGTTGTACAGTCTGGCGGAAGCTTACAGCCGGCGTCGATTCCATCAGGGACGACAGGAAGACCTTCAACGCGCCGTCGAGCTGCTTGAAATGACGCTGGCTCAGGGTTATTCTTTTCGCCGAGTGTACGCCCGGCTTTATCCTCTTGTGCCCCGGCAGCGACTCTACGCACTGGTCAGTACATTCAGCCGGCGCTATGGAGTCACGATCGCCGATGAGGATTTCATCGGCCCCCCGGTGGACCGTGAGGCCCGGGAGGAGATTCTCTTCTACGACCTGGACCAAATCCATCGAGAGGTCTCCAAAACCGGAGGCGTTATGCTGGTCTTGAACTATCCACCGCGCAGCGACTTCGAAGCGGTTTATCGCCGGTTTAGTGAAATGCGCGGCGTTTCGCTGGTCGACAACGCAGCCCGCATTCAGGCTCTGCTGCAAGACGCTCCGAAAAGCGATTATTTTGTCCCGGACGGCCATCCCAATGCACGCGGCTATGGCGAGATTGCGCAGGAAGTCTTTGAGGTGCTGGTCGAGCAGGAACCCTTTCAACGCTGGCTGAGGCAAATCCAGGAGGAGCAGGACGCCGCTTCGGGCTCCGCTCAACCGTTGACATTCCAGTAAACGTCGCATAGACTCGATGGAGACGCTGGATAGAAGTGAAGTTGTAATAATGAAGATGTAGTGAGGCAAAGTCGCCTTAGAGCGATTCTCGAAATAACGGTCCAAATGAAAAGCAAGGAGCGGCGACACTGCCCATCCCTTTCTCCCCCTTACCAAGGGGGAGATAAAGAGGGGTTGCTTTTAAAGGCGTGCGCTGTGCCGCTGGAGTAAAATTTACCCCTCCCCGCCTCCCCTTCGAAAGGGGAGGAGAGGGAAACGGACAGAACATTCGAGACATACTCTAGGCAAAATCACATTAAGTGCGGTCATAATTGGTGAAATTGTTTCGAGATCTCATTCGCCGCCCGGGACTTTGGGTATTTCTGTTTTCCGCCTCCCTTTGCACGTTAGTCATGGGGGGGCACTTGTATTCCCCGGATGAGGAAATCCTCTTTCGCACGGCGGAATCGTTCGCCTTGGGCAGGGGCGGCGCGATTGAACCGCTCGGCGGCGTCGCGCGCGTGCTCAACGAGCGGGGCGAAGTCGAGATAAAGCGCGAACAGGGTTTTGCAACGCGCCAGGGGACCGGCGGACAAGAGTACGCGCAATATGGAATCGGACAACCGCTTCTAGCCGTGCCTCTCGTCTGGTCGGGCAAAGTCTTCACTCGAGTCGCTTCCGATTCTATGCTCGAAGTCCTTCATATCGATGGCCTCCAGTATCACGAACGTACAGTCCGCAGCTACGCCCTTCGCCTTCCGGCCTCCCGGTTCAATCAGCTGATTACGGCGTTGACCGCCTACTTAATCTACCTCCTGGTCGGCCATCTTTACCAGAATCGCCGGGCGGCGATTGCCACAGCTCTCATCTATGTCTCGGCGACCCTTGCCCTGCCGCACTCGAAGACCTTTTTCACCGAACCGCTGGCCGGTCTGTGCGCCCTGGGCAGCTTCGGACTCCTGGTGCGTTCGACTCATCTTTGGGCGAGCGACCGGGCCCGAGGAAAGTCCGCTCTTGTGTACTCCGGATTTCTACTGGGTTACGGGATTCTTACCCGGCTGGATACCGTGATGTTCGCGCCGGGCATCGCTTTGTTTGGCTACCTCGCTCTTTGGAGAGGGCACCTGCAATCGGCAAGTGAAAAATGGCGTGTGCTTCTGTCGTGGGGAATTCCTCTGGCGGGATGCGTTTGCGTTGTCTTCGTGCTCAACGCGATTCGCTTCGGCTCGCCGCTGGCCAGCGGATACAGCGATCAACCGGAGGGCGTGCAGTTCAGCACGCCGTTGTGGATCGGGCTCTATGGCTTTCTCTTCAGCTCGGGCAAGAGCCTGTTTCTTTTCTCGCCGCCGCTGCTGCTGGCGCCCATCGGCTGGTGGAAATTGAGACAAAGAAATATTTCGGCGGCCGCCGGCCTCGGCGTCTGCGTGCTGCTGTTTCTCCTGTTCCAAGCCAAATGGCGCAATTGGGAGGGCGGCTGGTGTTGGGGTCCCCGGCATATCTTCCAGATTACCCCGATGCTCGCACTTTGTCTCGGGTGGCTCTTCGCGGAACCGAAGGTTTTGGCCAAGGCGTGGCAGCGCATTGGCTTGACCGTGATCATTACAGCAGGCCTGCTCGTCAATCTGCTGGGCGTTGCGGCCAGCTTCATCGACGTGTATTCCAAACTGCCCACCCAGGATCACGTTCGAACGCTCTTCGAACCGCTTTATACCCTTCCCCGCCTCCACTATCTCCTCATGACGCACGGCCAATGGGACTTGCTTATTCCCCGCATGTTGGCCGGCCCGGCTCCGATTCTGCGAGCCGCCGCTTGTATGGTTTTCGTGGTTCTCGGCATCAGTGTCTGGGGATTGTGGAAGACCTGGCCGCGGAAGGTTGAATGCTAAACGCAACGAGACGGCCGGTCAGCCGCCTCGCTCACAGATTCCTGATTTCAGATTATTCCCGCGATTTGAAAACTTCCTTACTTAATCAGCCGGAGGGCAAAGGGATACTTATAAAGCTCGCCGTTGCTGACCTTGATGGAAGCAATGATTACGAATACGACATCAACAACCAATACGACCAGCGCCAGAATAATGCCAATGCCCAGGCAGGAAAGAATCCCTGCGATAATTCCGGCGATCGCCATGGTAATCTGAAAATTCAACGACTCCTTGCCATTCTCGTCAATAAAGGGGCTTTCGTCCTTCTTCATCAGCCAGATGATCAGCGGGCCGATGAAGGGCCCGATAATCGGAATCCAAATTCCGGCGAGGGCAAGAAGATGACACAACATTCCCAAAGTCTGAGCCTGTTTTTCCTCCATGAGTTTCCCTCCTGTTTCGTTTCACCAACATTTATCGTTTTGGACGATACAAGTGTGTTGCCTGGCCGAAGAACGCTTCGGCGGATTCCATGATCGTTTCCGACAAGGTCGGGTGCGCGTGAATCGTGTCGGCCAGGTCGCGAGCCACGGCCGCCATTTCCACGGCCAGCACCCCTTCGGCAATCAATTCCCCGGCCCCCGGTCCCACGATGCCTACGCCCAAGACCCGCTCGGACTCCGGGTCAAAAATCAGCTTCGTCAGGCCTTCGGTTCGAGCCAAAGTCACCGCCCGCCCGGATGCGGCCCATGGAAAACGCACCACCTTGACGTTTTGCTTCTGAGCCCGAGCCTCGGTCTCGGTCAGCCCGCACCAAGCCACCTCAGGATCGGTAAAGACTACCGCAGGAATGGCGGTGTTGTCAAACGTGCTTTTTTGCCCCGAGGCCGCTTCGACCGCCACCTTCGCCTCGCGGGACGCCTTATGCGCCAGCATCGGCTGCCCGGCCACGTCACCGATGGCATAGATGCTTGGATCGTTTGTCTTTCGCTGCGCGTCAATGCGAACGAATCCCTTTTCATCGACCTCGACGCGCGTGGCCTCGAGCCCAAGGTTCATACTGTTCGGCCATCGTCCGACCGAGACGAGCACGCGGTCGAAGACTTCCTCGGCGGGCGCGCCCGACCCGCTCATGAAAACGGCAATCCCCTCCTTCCTTACTTCCAGCTTCTCCACTTTCGCGTTCAGAAAGATCCCCTCGAAAAGCCCGGTCAGCCGGGTATGCAGCGGGCGCACAAGATCCCGGTCCGCACCGGGCAGAAGCCCCTCGGTCAACTCCACCACCGTGACTTTCGAACCCAAGGCGGCGTACATGGTGCCGAGTTCGAGGCCGATATAACCTCCGCCGATCACCAACAATGTTTTTGGAATTGTTTCCAGTTCGAGCGCGCCGGTCGAATTCATCACTCTTGGATCGTCGATCTTGAACAGCCCCGGCATGGCCGGCACCGATCCGGTGGCGAGGATGGCCTGTTCGTAGGAGAGATGCGAGGGAGCGCCTTCGGGCGCCTGCCCCTCGTATTTCAAAGAGACCGTGCGTGAGTCGGCAAACGTAGCCCGCGCTTGGATCACCTCGACGTTGCGTCGCTTGGCCAGCTGTTCAACGCCCGAGGCCAGTTTATCGATAATTCCATCCTTCCAGGCTCGAAGCGCGTCCACGTCGATCTTCGGCTTCGCAAACTTGACGCCCCAATCCGCGGATTCCTTCGACTCTTGAATCAGCTTCGCCACATGCAACAGCGCTTTCGACGGGATACACCCCCGGTTCAGGCAGACGCCGCCCAGCTTGGAACCGGAATCGACGATCGTGACCTTCATGCCCATTTCAGCAGCGTGAAACGCCGCCGCATAGCCGCCCGGACCGCCACCGATCACGGCCAACCCGGTCTCTTGAGTCTTGTTTTCGGCCATCTTCTACCCTTTCCTTCTATTTCATAATACGAGGCAATAATTCGGACTTATCAGCGCTCAATAAACGTCATGCTTCGAGTAACAGCTGCATTGGGTCGGACAACACCTCACAGATCTTGCGTAAAAACCGCGCGCCGTCCGCGCCGTCAATGACGCGATGGTCGTAAGACAGGGACACCGGCATCATGATTCTCTGCTCCACCTGCTCCTGGCGAACCACCTGCTCCTTCCGGGCGCGTGAAATGCCGAGAATCGCAACCTCGGGATAGTTGACGATCGGTGAGAAAGCCGTTCCACCAATGCCGCCGAGGTTGGTGATCGTGAAGGTTCCCCCCTTCATTTCTTCCAGGCCGAGCTTTCGCTGACGCGCCCGCTCGGCCAACTGCTCGATCTCGACGGCCAGATCCACAACGCTCTTTCGATCCACGTCCCGGAGAACCGGAACAAAAAGGCCGTGCTCGGTATCGACCGCGACGCCGATATGGTAGTACTTCTTGAAAATCAACTGCCCTCCGGCGGCGTCGAGACTGGCATTGAACTGAGGATAGGCGCGCAGCGCCGCCATCGCGGCCTTAACGGCCAGCACCGTCACGGTCACCTTGCCGGGAGCATCGCCCCGCGAGACCGCATAGCGTTTTCTCACCGCTTCCAGCTCGGTGATGTCCGCCGCGTCGTATTGCGTGACGTGCGGCACGAGCTGCCAAGCCATTGCCATGTGCTCGGCCGTCTTGCGACGAATTGCGCCAAGGGGCTGCCGTTCGACCGGTCCCCATTGACTGAAGTCCGGCAGCGGAGGCGGGGCGGCGGCACCCAAACCGCTCATGGCCGCCGTCATGGATTTCTTGACAAAGGCGCGAACGTCCTCGGCCGTGATTCTTCCGCCGGGGCCGCTGCCGCTGACCTGATGCAGATCGACGCCCAGCTCGCGCGCAAGCCGCCGCGTTGCCGGACCCGCTGGGGCCGGCCGACGCTTCGGTGACTCCGCCGGCGGCGGTTCCGTTACCAAAGGTTCTTCTGCCGGTTCCTCCGCGCGTGGCGGCGGCGGCGGGGCGGCCTTCGGTTTCTCTTCTTCCAATACAGGAGGTTGCTCTGGTTCAGCAGACGGCGCGGGCGCTTCCTCGACGGCCGGAGCCGCTTTCTTTTCTGAGACCGCTCCGCCTTTTTCCGTTTCGATCGTCAGAATAGCCGCCCCCACGGATACCTTGTCGCCTGGAGCCACGTGGACTTTGACCACCCGGCCGCCCTCGGGACAGGGAACCTCGACGACCGCTTTTTCGGTTTCCAGCTCCACGACATTCTGTCCGGCTTGGATGACGTGGCCTTCTTCCACCAGCACGTTGACGACGTCCGCCTGCTCGATTCCTTCTCCCAATTCCTGCAATTCAAATTCAAAAGTCATTGGTTTCTTCCCAAATGGAGCGCGTTAAACTTCTCCCCTTGTCAAGGGGAGGCATCCTACCCCCTCGAGCTCCCCCTTGGTAAGGGGGAGAGAAATTTTCTCGCAAGGTTTGCGCGGCTGTTCCACCAAGCGTAAGGCAAATCCCCCTCATACCTTCCAGGACTCGGGCTGATTCGGATCGACTCCCAAATCCTGAATGGCTTTTTTGATTTCCTCTTTTTCAAATTTGTCTTGCTTGGCCAGCGCACCGAGTGAGGCGATGGTAATCGCTTTCGCGTCCACCTCAAAGAACCGGCGCAAGGCTTCACGCGTATCGCTTCGGCCGAATCCGTCCGTTCCGAGTGTGATCAGTTTCCCTGGAATCCAAGGGGCAATCTGCTCGGGAACCAATCGAACGTAATCGCTCGCGGCAATAAACGGCCCCTCCACGCCTTCCAGGCATTTTCCCAGATAGCTCGACCTGGGCGGTTCGGCGGGATGCAGCGCGTTCCAACGTCCTGCCTCCATGGCCTCGGAGCAGAGCTGTTTGTAGCTGGTGACGCTCCAAACGTCGCTGGCGACCTGATAGCGTTGCGCCAGGATTTCCTGCGCGGTCAGTGCTTCACGCAAAATCGGCCCGCTGCCGAGAAGTTGCACCCGCCCGCGCGCTTTCTCCACGTCCAAGCTTCGATACCGATACATTCCCCGAAGAATGCCTTCGGGCGCGCCCTCGGGCATCGGCGGCATCTCATAGTTTTCGTTATACAGGGTGATGTAGTAGAGCACGTCTTCCTGCGCTCGGAACATTCGGCGGATTCCATCTTGAATGATCACCGCCGTCTCATAGGCGAAAGCGGGATCATAGGCCAACAGGTTGGGAACGACCGAGGCCATCAGATGGCTTTGTCCGTCTTGATGCTGAAGTCCCTCACCGTTCAGCGTCGTTCGTCCGGCCGTTCCGCCCATCAGAAATCCCTTGGCTCGGGAGTCCGCCGCCGCCCAGATCAAATCGCCGACACGCTGAAAGCCGAACATCGAATAATAGATAAAGAACGGAATCATGTTGATCCCATGCGCGGCCCAAGCCGTTCCGGCGGCGATAAAGGAAGCCATCGAGCCCGCCTCGGTAATGCCCTCTTCCAGGATCTGGCCGTTCTTGGCCTCGCGGTAATACAACAGCGACTCGGAATCCACCGGCTCGTACAACTGCCCGATGTGGGAATAAATCCCGAACTGCCGAAACAGCGCTTCCATGCCGAACGTGCGCGATTCATCCGGCACAATCGGGACAATGGATTTGCCGATCTCCGAGTCCTTCATCAACCGGACCAACATGCGCACGAAAGCCATCGTGGTCGAGACTTCCCGCTCGCCGCTTCCCTTGAGAAACTCGTCAAAGATTTCCAGCGGCGGCGTCTTCAGCGGCAAGGGCACCATCGGCCGCCCCGGAACGTAGCCGCCCAGATCGGCCCGGCGCTCGCGCAGGTAGCGCATTTCAGCGCTGTCCTCCGGAGGCCGGTAAAAGGGCGTTTCGGAGATCTCTTCATCCGAAACCGGAATGCCAAACCGGGTGCGAAACTCGCGCAGTTCCTCCTCGTTGAGCTTCTTCTGTTGATGCGTAATGTTTCGACCCTCGCCCGCTTCGCCCAGGCCGTAGCCTTTGACCGTTTTGGCCAGGATCACCGTCGGCGAGCCTTTGTGCTCCGCGGCTGCCTTGTAAGCGGCAAAGACTTTCTCCGGGTCGTGCCCGCCCCGCCGCATTTTCCGAATCTCTTCGTCGGTCAGCGCTTCGGCCAGCTTTCGCAGCGCGGTCGATTTGCCAAAGAAATGCTCGCGCGTGTACGCTCCCGACTCCACGGTATATTTTTGGTATTGACCGTCCACGACCTCGCCCATTCGGGCAACGAGCTCGCCGCCCTCGTCCTTTTCCAAAAGCGGGTCCCAGTCGCCTCCCCAGACGACCTTGATGACGTTCCAACCCGCACCGCGAAAGGCCGCTTCGAGCTCCTGGATGATTTTCCCGTTGCCGCGCACGGGGCCATCCAGTCGCTGGAGATTGCAATTGATAACGAAAATCAGGTTGTCCAGCTTTTCGCGTGACGCCAGGGTAATTGCGCCGAGCGTTTCCGGCTCGTCGGTCTCCCCGTCGCCGATATAACACCAGATGTGCGCCCCGGACGCGTCCTTGATTCCCCGGTCTTCCAGGTAGCGATTAAAGCGCGCCTGATAAATCGCCTGGATCGGCGCCAGTCCCATCGAAACGCTGGGATACTCCCAAAACGTGCGCATGAGCCAGGGATGCGGATACGAGGACAGGCCGCCGCCCGGTTGCAGCTCGCGACGGAAGTTGATCAGATTTTCCTCCGTCAGTCGCCCCTCCAGGAACGCCCGGGCATAAATGCCCGGCGCGGCGTGCCCCTGAAAATAAACCTGATCGCCTGAGAAATCGTTGCTCTTGCCCCGGAAAAAGTGGTGGAATCCGACTTCGTACAACGTCGCCGCCGAAGCGTAGGTCGAAATATGCCCTCCGATTCCCGGCGCATTTCGATTCGCCCGAACCACCATCGCCATGGCGTTCCAGCGGATGATGCTCTTGATCCGCCTTTCGATTTCGCGATTCCCCGGATAGCGAGGTTGTTCGTCGACCGGAATGGTGTTGATGTAAGGCGTATTGGCGGTAAAAGGCATTTTCACGCCTTCGCGATACGCCTGCTCCTGCAAAAGAACCAGCAGCCGGCGAACCTGCTGAGGACCGTGCCTGTGCAGCACGTCCTCCAGCGAATCGAGCCACTCCTGGGTTTCTTCAGGATCCATGTCCTTTCGTTGGACACTTTCAAGTTCCGCGTCTTCTCTCATCGATTCAGCCACTTTCGGGTTTGTCCCGCCCCGCCGAGTCCACAAGGAAACGCCTGCCTCACGGCGCTTCCAGAGGCCTGGGAGCGTTCCATTCTCGTTCGAAGTCTAGCACCAGGCGAATAAAGGAGTCAAGGCATTCTCTACCGACAACGCCCTCCTTATCATTCATTATACTCAACTTGGAGGCGGATGACCGAGGGGAGGTTGGATTTTTTTGAATAAGACATTGGGGGCGGTTCGCGAACCGACCCGACGACCCCGCAAAATGCAGGCGAGACGCCTGCGGTACGAATGGGCCGATCCTCGGCGGCGATAAATGTGACGTCGCGGTGAAGAGTGAGGAAAATGGTGGGTGTCAGCCGTGTGCGTCAGAGCGACGGTTGAATGCTTTTACTGGTTTAATCTTTTTAGGCGCAAATCGTACAATTTCATGGCCTGAAGTACGCTGCACGGATTGCAGATCAGCGCAAATCGCAGCAAGATCACCGTGGAATTTTTCAGTATGCTCCATGCGGTGCATTCGAACCTCTTCGACAATCGGATCATTCATTTGTCAGCCTCCAAGAGTTCCTCGGGCGAGCAGATTTCCGGGCAGGTATATCCCGCATGCTCGATAATCGTTCTAATCTTCATGCGAGTAAAAGGATTGTTGAAATGCGCGAAATTCCAGGTGACAAGAACATCCATCCCATTCACAGTTGCGATGGCGATGTGAAGTGCATCTTCAGGATACTGTTCCGGGATGCCGTGTTTTGCAATGATCATCTCCGCCAGCGCTCGCGCATCGTCCTCAATATCGAGCATTCGGTACGGCCTAATGGCCTTGAGCCGCATCTGTGCCTGACTCTGATCTCCTCGTCCAGCCTCTTCGTATACCAGTGCCGAAACGCAGACCTCATATTCGCTTTCCAATTTCGGCCATAGTTCTCGAGTGGCTTCTTGGTGACCGGCAATCATGAGATCTCGACTCGGTCTCGCAGTCAAGTAGCTGACCACCGTTGTCTCAAGATACACACGCTTCTTCATTCTATTATTATATCCAATCCCGGATGCTTTGGCAAATGGCGATCGTCCTTAACTTAACCACTTGGAATTTTACCAAAAATTCCGTGCAATGCAACCGGCAAAGGGAGGGCGGCAGTACGGGACTGCATAGCGAAATGAAGAGGCCGTGATGGTGGGGAGGGTTGACGCACCGGAGATAGATGTGCGCTTAAATCGCGCGCTTGTCCCCGGTCGTTGATGAGCCCGTTGTTAGGGGCTACTGCTTTCCTTGGCTCGCCTGCTTCTCCTGATGGGCGGCGACAAACGCCTCCAGTTCCCCGCCCGATCGCACTTCAACATTGTCCGGAATCGCGAGTCCCTCCAGCCCGATCTTCTGGCCCAGGAACAGGTCGATACGCGTGATGAACTTCTCCGCGGGCTTGCCGGTCTCAATGAAGTCGCGTGCATAAGCAGACGCGTAGAGCGACCAATCCACCGGGATCTCAGGATCAGCTTTGCCCCAGGGAGAGCTGGCCCACTGCGGTCCCGGGTGAATGACGACCTGAAGGACGGTCTTCTCGAGCTTCGAGTAATCGTCGAGGAAAAGATTAAACGCCCAGGTATCGCCCGAATAGAAAAAGACGTCCTCAAAGTTGAGAAAATATCCATGAACACGATCGGGCCGATTGGCGAGATCTCTTAGTCCCTGCGGCCATTTATCAGTCCCGCCGACCGGTCCTTTGTGATCCGCCCCCACGGCGAACAACAAGGAAGGCACAGCGCAGGCAGCGATGAGAACTGCAAAAAATAAAAATCGTTTTCTCATTTTCTCCTCCTATGAATAGGCTCCTGATTGAAGATCCCCTTTACGGGGATTATCTCAGATAACCCAGCCCCTGAAGTCGCGACAAGTCTTCTTCGACATGGGAAGGGGACAGGGCCTCGACGCTCGATTTGGCGCTCTCGTTCTGCTCCCGCCACGCATCGATCTGCTCGAGTAAAGCCATCCCTTCTTCCCGAGACTGCGAGTCCCACAGGTTCTTGCTCTCGCCGGGATCGCTCTCGATATGGTACAGTTCGATTTCGTCCGTCACGCGCCGCCGGATGAGTTTGAATCCCCGGTCGGTGAGGCTTTCCTTCGGCTCGTCGTATACCGTGCCTTCGGAGAAACAGGGGGTGTTGCGGGGTGCTTCCGAGCCGGTCACCGCCGGCCAGAGGCTTTGCCCTTGAGACCCTTGCATGGCCGGAATCCCCAAGGCCTCCCGGAGTGTCGGCATCAAGTGAACCATGCTGAACCGCTCTTCATAACGTTGGCCCACGGGAATACCCGGTCCTCGCATGATCAGCGGAACGTGGATCAGTTCCTGATAGAGTGAATGGCCGTGGTAGAACTCTCCATGTTCCCACAACTCCTCCCCGTGGTCAGCCGTGAGAACGACAAGCGTGTTTTCTTCCAGGTTCTCTTCGCGAAGGGCATCCAGAATTCTCTCGATGTGATCGCCGACGTAGCGAACGTCTCCCCGGTACAGCATCGCAATCTGCTCTTTATCCTCCGGCGTCAGAAAATGTTGGCGCGATTGAATGCTCTCGACCTGCGGACCATGCAGATCGGGGGTGTGGGGGGCAAGGAAAGGCCCGATGCGATTGCCCGGCACGTCCTCCCGGTGAGACTCCGGCGGATAGAAAGGATCGTGAGGGTCCATGTAATGAAGCCACAGAAAAAAGGGGGCTCTTTTCGTCTGTGGACGGCCGAGTCGTTCGAGGGCCTCCTGTGTGATTTCTTTTGTCGTGTCTGGCAGCACGGCTTCACGGTTGTTCTTGTCCAAGCGCCATCTGGCAAGAGCGACGCGCCACGCCCGAAGAAACGGCGTGGGGAGGCCGAGCTCCTTCAGTCCCATCGCCCGCGGTGACCACTGGGGGTGATGATAAAACAAGCGGCTTTGTTCAAAGCCCTGATGGATGCCGCTCTCCCGGCCCAAGCCATAATTGCCGACGAGAGCGGTGGTACGATAGCCTTGCGTCCGGAGGTCTTCCGCAAGCGTCGTGAACGATTCGGTCACCCGGTAGATGCCGCCGTTGCTGCAGACGCTCGGATACCTTTCGGAAAAAAGGGACACCATTGCCGGCAAAGTCCAGGGTGCGGTGGAAATCGCCCGGCTGAAAAGCGTGCCCTCCTTCGCCAGACGTTCCAACCCCCTTGCCGGAGTTTGTCCTCCGTACAACGTCAGCTGTCCGGCACCCAGCGCGTCGCAGATGATCAAAACCAGGTTGGGTTGAGAGGAAGTCTCGGCGGGCGACACCGGCCTCGGCTGCTGGGGACGACTTTGCAGAAAGGAGAGAACAGCCAGTACGCCGACAGCGCCGAGGCAGAGTCCAACACAGATCTTTCGCCCGGAGCGACGTCGCAGAAGAAGGAGGGCGAGAGAAGCCAGAACAAGAAAGAACAGCCCCAGCAGCATCCGTCCGAATTGCGTCTGAGGTTCGAGTGTCCGGGTGAGCAGGGCGACCGTACAGACGAAGAGAAGCGCTCCGGGCACTGCGCCGGTTAACGGCGAGTGTTGTCTCGGGCCGCCGGGAAATCCGGGAATCCGGAAGAACAGAGCCGCAAAGCAGAGGAGCGTCGCGCCGGCCATGAAAATCATGGATATCGCTTCAGGCAGGGCGAACGCGATCTCGTCCGACGCGGCGATCACCTGCTGACACCCAAACAGCAGGAAGACCACGGCGGCGGAATTCAGAAGATAAGAAGGAACGGTGGTCGAACCGGAAAACCGGGATAGAACGGTTCCGATTCCTCCCAGGGCCAATCCGGCTGCAAGCGCTCCGGCGAGATAGAGCAGGCCTGTGCCGGTCAATGCATGGACGGAATTCACATGGGCCGTCCCAAAAACAAGAAGGGAAAGCCAGAGGTCCACCGATGCCAGATAGAGCCCGATAACCAGGGCATATCGGACGGGCATCAGTAGAGCATATCGGTAGATCGATGAATTGTCGGCCATAGTCGACGTACGATGGTACTCGGATCAGTCCCATAACCTCCTTTGTTCAAGATAAGATTGCCACGTCGCTCGCCTCTGGTGAACGCCTCGCAATGACGTGCAACCTATTCCCAGCAACACTTTCCCCTCGATCCCTAAACAAAGAAGGCCAACGTGCACCGGATACAGATACACCCCTGGCCTTCTGTTGGTTCGACCTTGTGTGCTGTCGGGTTGAGACATTGAGACAAAGCTCCGATTCTCGCCCATTGGCCGTCAAAAGGCCGGCCGTCAGCACAAAAACAACTACTGCATTACCTGGGATTTCCCATTTAATACCGTAATTCCCTGATTTTCTGATTCCTGTAAGGATCTGTCAAGCGCTTTCTTGTGGGAAATTGGGTTGGGCGAGGAAAGCGCGATGGCGGATGGGAAATAGGCGATGAAAAACCGGCGTCGATCTACGAGAAGGTGCGCTGTTAATCGATTTTTAGCTTCTCGTATGAAACCTTTGCCGGTATGGAACCTTTTCCATCGGCATAGACGATATGCGCCAGTCCTGAAAAGTCAGACACTAGGCGAAGTCGATAAGGGAACCCAATGCCCGGACCATTCAGTTTTTTCAAACTGCCTTGCCGGCTGCCATTGGCATTCAAGCGAACCAATCGCATATAATTGTCCGAATTCTCGTTCCAGGCAACATAGAAGTCATCCTCGACGACGGCAATCGCCGCACCATCCGATTGCTGAATGGTCTTGGACAGGTTCACCGGTGCAACTTTCTCGGTCAAATCGGGATTCAAAACGGTGAAGAAAACGTCGCGCCCTGAACTGAGAACAAAAATCATCGCGGTCAGGGCAATGTCTCCATTGTCCATTTCAATGTAATCCGGCTCGACATAGTTCTCTGCAAGAGTCTTGGTTTGGAGGATGCTCCCATCGCTTCCATCGACACGCACCGCGATCGCGGGATTCGATTCCCCCTGGTCGATCAAAACCAGGAAGTTGCCGGTTGAAGGAAGCCTGCGGATAACCGGACGAAAGAGCTCGGCGTTTCCGGAAGCCGCGAAACGAGTCCCCAGGGTCACCGGCGGGTCGATCAGCATATCCCCTTCCGGCGTGAACTTACTGTAGCGAATCTCCCGGGTATTGCCTCGAATTTCAGGGGCGGCGAAGCAATAGGGGCACTCGGTCCAGGTAATGTGGATATTGCCATCCAGGTCCATCACCGCATCGAATCGGTCGATATCATCCAGATGGCGATTATCGGCAACGTACTCCTTGGTGATCGGGATGCCATAAGCATTAAAGCGAATCATGGAAAAGCCCGACGAATAGTGCTTCCAGATAGCGAAGAAATCTCCCTGCTTGCTTTCCGAACCGACGAGGTCCAGATCACACAGAATCGGCCCATAGTATTCACCAAAGATATAGATATCCGGCTTTCTTTCTGTGAGTATCTGTTCGTTCATCCAATATTGGCCGCTCGGGAGGATGCTCGCATAGGCCAATTGAGACGTCATGACAATGCTGTTATCCGGAGCGCGCTCGGGTGTTCTTTTCACATAGATGGTGTATGCGATTCCTCGTTGATCCACATAGATCTGGGGCTCGTTGCCTTCTTGAGTCAATTCAAGGACAACCGATTCATCCTCAGGCGAATAGTCGATTCCGCTTTTCCAATGGTTCAAGAAATCCATGCTTCGGTCTTCGTCGAAGAACACGTCCCACGATTGGGAAAGCACAAAAAGATCTTCGGGGCCGATGACGCCATCCAGATCGACGTCCTGCGCAGGCGCGAGACTGCACAACATTCCCAGCAGCAAGAGAGCAAACAGAGATTTTTCCATGATCGAGTTTCTTCCTCTTTCGATAGTGTCTTCTACACCGGGATATCAAATTTATCAGATTGGTATGGAAAAAACAATCTCATATTCTGGAAAAGTTGGAAAAATGCAGGCGAGGACGCTTGCGGGACAAGATGGGTGCCATGGCCGCGGATCGGCCATGCTCAGCAAGGTTTGTAGTGTGCTCGTAAGAGCATGAAAAAGATCAGCGTCTCACGACGCCACGACAAACAGAGGGCCGTGCGAAAGCGCCTCAAGCGACGCGGGAG
>Ga0272442_10004289_pt1 | contig 19587 bp, 16 predicted proteins | sample SSMForm2O_FD_200262 | JGI IMG/M metagenome (GOLD analysis project Ga0272442, IMG submission 200262) | Marine sediment archaeal communities from Little Sippewissett salt marsh, Falmouth, MA, United States - SSM-Form-2O | ecosystem: Environmental > Aquatic > Marine > Wetlands > Sediment ... | reverse complement strand
AATGCGCCCGCACAGAACAGGTATTAAATAGCACGCAGTCCGCCTCTTCCGGAGACGGAGCCTGCGCCCAGCCACGCTCCGCGAAGAGCCCGTATATTACCTCCGAATCCCTGTCATTCATCTGACATCCGAAGGTACGCAATAGTATACGTAGCTTCTTCTTGCCTTTTCCGCCTGTTTCGCCTTTATTGGCGCTGTTTCCTGCGTTTTCAGCCATTTTACTCCTTCTTCCACCCTGTCATTCCCGCGAAAGCGGGAATCCATTTTTAACGCCTCTTCGTAACAACTCTTCCAAGGCTCATTCAGGTCGTGCTTGACGATCTCCTGATTCTGGATATAGATAGCCTTGAATATTATCCTCATAAACGTTTTGACAAGGTAATCCATCTGCTCATTATTCGGATTACTTCTAAGTCTTAAAAGGAAATCCTGCGTGGCCTTGACCAGATTGACGGAATTCCTCTTTTCCAGAATCTTTAGCTGGATTGCTTTTACATCCCGCCTGAGTTTTTTCTCTTCATTCCTCAAAAGTTCGGCCCGGTCTTTATAGATATCAATGTTAATTTTATCCTCTGAAAATACCTCATAGAGGGCCTTTTGTTTCTCAAGGTTCTTGCTAAGGCCCTTTTCTTTCATTTCCAGCTCCTCGATATAATGTTGCTCCGGTTCGGTAGCGTTTAACTTAATTATGTCACTAAGCTCTTCAATTACGTGAAGATTCTTGCTTATGGTATCGATAATATCCCAAACCTGCTTATTGATAGCATCTGCTGTAACGGATTTATTGTCGCATTTTATGTATGATACGCCCTTGGATGAACAACAATACCACGGCCGTCTCATCTTTGTGCGATGATTAACCGTTAATGTCAGCCCGCGATAATTCATACCACATTCGTTGCATTTTAATACGCCTGATAAATGATAGACATTATTTTTAAACCTAACCACGGTATTGGTGCGATTTCTTTTGAGCAGTTTTTGAGCGCTGTCAAATTCCTCCTGTGTAATAATCGCCTCGTGGCAATTTGGGACCTCAATTATCTTTGATGGATCATTGTTCACGTATTTATAGCCCTTGCCCTCACCGTTCCTTGTTTTTTCTTTTGTATCATAGCGCCTCTTATTCCAAACAAGAGTCCCTAAATACGCCTTGTTTTTCAGAATGGAAGAAATAAACTTCGTGTAGAATTTGCCGCCCTGGCGTGAAGCAATACCCAGATTATAGTAATGGCCTGCTATCTGGGAAGTACTCTTGCCGCTTATATACATAGCGAATATTTCTTTAACTATTTTTTCCTCTTCCTGATGCACCTCAAACTTCTTGACTTCTTTATTATACCTGTATCCATACGGAGCGTATCTTGCACCCTGCCAGTGGCCTCTCTTAACGCCGATAACCATCCCCGGGAATACTCTCTCAACTAAACGGTTCCGTTCAAACTCAGCGCAACTGCCAAGCATCTGAATTGCCATCTTACCGGCGCTTGATGTAGTATCAAAAGGCTCAGTCGCTGATTTATAACCGATGCCCAAAGATTCAAACTCTTCTAATATCGCTAAAAGATCTTTAAGCTTCCTGCTAAGCCTATCCTGTTTATACACAAGCACCATATCAAAGCGTTTACTCCTTGCGTCAAAAAGAAGCCTCTGTATAGCAGGCCTATCCATATTCCCGCCTGAATAGCCATCATCCATGTAAACATCACGACCGGACATACTGCAAAAGATATCCCAACCAAAGTTTTTGGCATACTGCAAAAGATAATTCCGCTGAACCTCCAGCGAAAACCCTTCCCTCGCCTGATCCTCCGTACTGACTCTTGTGTATAATGCTACTTTCATATCATCCTACTTTAATGTATCCCGCCAATCCTTGATCTTCTTGATACACTTATCCGTGAACACCGGCCAGTCCTTATAATCTCTTTTGGGCTTAACCCAGCCCTTGCGGATCCAGTTAATCATAGTCTGGCGGTGAACACCTAAGATTTTTGCCGTCTCTGTCATTGTGTAAGTTTTCATAATTAGCATCCTTGTAGAAACAAGCGTAGTATACCGTATTATACAATCTTATACAAGTTATTTCTGCAACTCATTCTTTCTTCTCCATATCGTAAGTCGATAAAAACATCTTAGATAAAACCTCTATCCCCTCATAAAACGACTTGCGAGCCTCTTGAACCTCCGCTATGGACAAACCCCGGCTTTTGAGCTTTAGCTCTAAAGCCTCCCATCCGCGCGGCGTTACCTCCGCATTATTATTTATGCTCGCGTCTTTGTTCATATCTACTTATTCTGTCACGTCCAAAATCATTGATTATTTCCCTGATGGCCTTATAAAGGATAACTTCTATCTCTTCCTGATTCTTCATCACCAACATAGGCGCTATTTGTCTCGGCAAAACAAGAAATATGTTCTTGGCCTCTAAAATTCGCATCCTCTCACGCAATTCAACTTCTTCCCTTGGGATAAGCTTGCCCTGCAATTTTTTAACCTTTACTTCTAAAAGGCGGGCCCTGTTTTTAGCAATCATCTCCCGCCAATATGGCTCGCCGTCGCTCGCATTCGTGCGCATAAGGCCGAGCATTTTCTTGCGCCATATCCCGACTGCCTCAAGGTCATAAAAACCCTCTTTTTTAGGCGGCATTCCCTTTTTCTTCCACCTTAAAATCGTCCTTTCTGTAACATACATAAGTCTGGCCAACTCCTTAACTGTCTTTACAGCCAATTTTTTTTCTTCTTCTACCATATGACCTCACCTCCTATTTGTGACATTAGTGACACGATTTTTCAAATTTTAGTATCACTGACAGACTGCGCCTCACCTGACCCTCGGCCCAAGCCCCCCTTCCAAGGACCCATTCCATATTGTCTCTTTCCTGTGAGGATTGTGAGGCTAATCTTCCTCTCCTTTCCCTCTGCCTGTGTTACGCTCTTACACACAGACTTCTCTCTCCCTTTCTTCCTTCTTCTTTAGTAGAAAATTACACTCACAAACCTCACAAAATACTCTAACCACCTGTAAATACATAGGATAACCCTGTGAGGATACTTGTGAGTTTCCGTGAGGTTCGTGAGCATGCTCACGCTGTTAGAATGGCCTTTCATTTTCAACCCCATTGTTTGCCTCACAAGAACTATCCATCCTCACATCATCCTCACACCGATCCTCACGCTCTTTGCCTGATACCTTCCTGATAATGAAAATACGCCTCCCCGTTCCAGCCTGGCGCTTCTCCTTCTTTACAATATCAACCCCCACATTACGCATTACCGGAGCTATGCGTACCAGCTCCGTTGAAAGCCACTTGGCAGTCTTTGGCGTACCGATCTCATCCTTATCCTCTGAGCGTAGCTCCTTAAGAAGCTCACCCGTCACTCCTTCCCAATAACCGTTATGTTTCTCCAAAAAGTCGATAACCTTCTTGGCAAAAGCGCTATCTTCAGCCGTATCCTGCCATTTACGGTCAACTGATTCCTGATACTTCCTAAAGAACTCATCCCGGCTAAATCCTAACGCTTCCGCCAAAGCTCCGCCCCACTGAGCAAAATCAGACATACGAAATTTCTCATGACCTGTGATAGCATCCACCGTATTCATCGCTTTAGATATTGCCGTAAAAATACCACCCAAAATACCGGGTAACAACCGTCTCCATTCTTCATTCATAATCCGTTCAGGCTGGTTGTTTTTGAGTATCGGAATATCGAAAATAATCGCCCGATCTAGTAAATCTGCCCGCCATATAGACAGGCCTATCCCGTTTAAAGCAAAACATCTGCGGTAAGAACGGATAAACTCACCGTCATTGGTATAAAGCGAGCGTTTCATGTCTCCTTCACCGGTAACGCCCCGACAAAGAAAGTCACTAAACCACCCAATAATATTTGAGATATTATCAAATGCGCTGAGCCAGTGTTTTTCAGCTGTCATCTGCGCCTGTTCCAAATCTTTTGGAGCTGAAATGAGCATTACGCGTGAAGGGTCAACCAAACTTTTAATCTTTCGGGAATTGTTTGATTTGCCTGAACCCTGTTCACCAGTCTGGCTTAAAATAACATGCGGAATATCAGGAATAAAAAATGATGCGACTAAAACCATAAAAGGGCAATAGTCGTCCGGCGAAATATTGCAGAAGCTTAAAATTTCTTTTGGATCGCCGCCATGAACCGGCAATGCCTGCTCTATCTGATGCTGATATCGCCTGAATATCGGAGGAAGCGAAACTATCTGCCAGCCGCCTTTATCAATACGCACACCCTTCCAGTCTTGTGTGGTAAGATCGTAATAAATCGCGCCGTCATACCAGCCCACACGATTAAACATATCAACTTGCCGGGAGCTTTCACAGCGTGCTTCGATTTGAATCTTTGCCTGGTTTATGGCATCTGTTCTTGGAGGAGCCTCGTACATCTTGCGGTAGCGAGTGGCAACCCAATTCCTGAACCGCGTATTTGTTGTAGGGCAAACCTCATCATGATCATCACAAGGTATTACCACAAATGCATTTCCATGCTGGTCACGGAAAAAGTCTTTGATGTTTTCTTCACAGTCACGTGTGATAATTTCACCTTGTGTAAGTTTAGACCTTTGCGCTGGTTCGGGTATTCCTCTATAAATATCTCGACACCCGCTGATTGCTTTTTCAATAACTGATTGGCCATAAGTCCTGCCGTCACCGAAATGTTTCTCATCCCATTTCGGCCGCATAAGCCCGGATTGCCGAAAAAGCGAATCCATAAGCCCGGCGTCTTTGCCTGTCCAGAATGCCAGTTTATTACATAACGCCAGATCTGCCTCGCTCTGAGATGTATAATCACTTTGCCACTGTCCGGAATAGAGCCGCTGAAACTTCTCCGCATCTTGGCTTTTTGTAATTAAGGTAAGGATGTTGTCGGCAGGCTCTCTATCAACAAATTGGCTGAATACCGTCTTAAGCGCACCGGTACACTCGTTAAGTTCAGCCGGATAATCCATAATCCGGTTACCTGTTACGGTAAAGAATCTACCTTTGGTATAAATCTCAAGACCGATCTTTGATATCTTGCAGGCCCGACCTATCTCCCCCTTACAAAGAATATGAATACCAGTGCCGCTTGGCGAGTATTCCGAATACGAATTAAGGTTTTTTAGGATTTCCAGCGCATACGGCGCAATCACACCGTCTTTAACACAATGGTCAATATCCACACCCACATATGGCGGCTGAAATACAAAGCCGATACCCGCATAGTTACGCTGGGCTACCAAATCTATTGCGCTATGAAATTCTGACCATGTGCCGGGATCGTTTGTTTTGGCGGGTCGTCCGGTAAGGACATTTATGGGGACTTTATCAAGGCGGTCTTTGTTTCGCCTGAGCTCATAACCTACCCAGTTGGGCAGCTTGAGCAATTCCTGCGGTATAATCTCTTCCATCTTTCTCTTCTCTTTTCTTCTCTCTACACTCATTTCTCTACACTCCGTTCTGAAATATATAATCCTTTACTCTGCGATAACAATTAAAAAGCTTTTGAGTTTCCGAATCTCTGAAAAATTTACCCGCCAGCTTTTGTGTCTTATCAGCATTATCAAAAAGTATGCGTTTCTGCCTGCCAACACCTGACAAGCCTTTCATCTCGCACCCTTTTGATACAAGATATGTAGCCAGATATATATTCCCTGCTTCAAAATACTTCTCTTCCATCATCAATCCTCTTTTTCTATCCCTAAAATAAAAAAATCCCTGCAGGTTTTTTACTTCCTACAGGGACTATACCCTAAAAAAGCTTCTATTTATATGCCGTGAACTATAATAAATTAACACGCATATGTCGAAAACAGTTGTAAGAGTTTACGACATATTCTTTGTATAAATAATTCTTTTAATCCTTTCTGTGGACAAAACTGGAATCTCCGTCTTTTTTGTTTCTTCGATAAGCCGATCGATTAGAAACCTACTGGCAACGTTTGGCTTTTCCTTGCGCATCATCGAGTAAAGCTCTTTCAGTTTCTCGTTGCGCTTTTCCATGAGGCGCTTTCTCCCCGAACGTTCTCCCCAGCCTTTTCGCTTGTATCCTAAACGGTTTTTAAAAACAGTATAAATTTTATCGATTACGCCTTTTAAGGGAGTGCTAACTTCCTTAGGATTTGTTATCTTTATAATAATTCCTCTCCCATTAATTTCCAGGGAGAAATATGGAGTCGCGAAAAAATCGATAAATTGGGCATACATATTCACAGAATCAATTGTCTCATCCCAGTTAATTTGCCCGAAATCCAACCTCCCCCTAGCTGCCTCAGGCCTTTTAAACTCAACTTGAGGACTATATCCCGACAATATTTTGTTATAATAGTACTTCATGTCAGATATCCGCTCACGCTCATCATAAAGCTGCTGTTCGAAAACAACTTTTACCACTTCATCTTTCTGCTGTTTAGATAAATCCTTCCATTTCCATTTTGACAACTCGGCAACAATCTCTTCAATAGAGGCAATGCTCGATTCCGTATTTTGAACTAATTCAGCGATCAATCTCTTTATTCTTTTCTTTTTTACATCATCAACGTATTTCTTATTAATCGCATCAAGCACCTTCAAGTATTCTTTCCTGCCGTCCCGCTCGAATTTAAGCCTTTTAATAAGCCAGGGCATAATGTTCTTTCTGTCAGCGTAATAGAAATCACAAGCCTCGTTTGAATATGGCAGCGACTCATTCTCATAAACAATGATCTGCTGTAACCTCGGAGCCGGATAATTTAGCCTTGTTTGTAATTCCTTTATGAACGCTACCCTGTCAGCTATAAAATGAGGAAACATCCTTTTCCCGTCTTTTTTATCCAGTATGAACTCCAATAAGTCCAGCTTACACATATTCTCGATTTCTGGACGCGCCACTTTGATCTTATGCTCATCCCTACACTTCTGAATCAAGCCCTCAATCGTGGTGCATATATAAAAGTTGTAATAGCCGAGATCAAAATCGCCCTTATACCACGCCTCGGCCAATTCTGCGATATTCTCTGTTATATCTTTTCCCTTCACTTCTTCAACCATCTCTTCTCTTTCAATTATTCTTATTTAATTCTTTCGTCAAAAATACGGACAAGAGAATCTTCCCAGCCAAAACAATATTCTTTCTCGCAAAGCGGTTCAAAGGCATCAATGCATGAGGGATCAATTTTCGCGAATTCTTCAAGCAAAGCCACTAATTCACCGGCCAATCCTCCCACAATACCGTTTGAGTCATCCACTCCTCCGACACTTAACTTCCTTTCTAAACGTAAAAGTAGTTTTACCAAAATATCAGCCGACTGCCTGCTAACCGGCAGATCAGAAATAACTGCTGATAACCGGTTACATCCTTCGCGCAAAGAATCCTGATTAGCAAACCAGGTACGTGACGGCCCCCGGTAAGGCTTTATGTATCGCATAGATTCTGTAATAGATTTCTTAAGCGCTTCTAATTCTTCTTTGTTTAGCACGCCACGTCGTCCGCTGCATTCAATGCCTTGAGAAAGCTGTTTATCCTTATCGCCTAATGGCTTCCCACTCATAACCGCATAGAGCGCCAAGGCAACCATATGCTTACAAAGCGTGCCTTTTTCTCCGACATAACAAGTACAATGGCCATGTTTATAATTACGCCCTGATACAGAAACCCGATACGGCTTAGTCCCAAGCACAACGGCTGTAAAGTCACCGAAGGCCTCTTCAACTTCCGTCACTTTCCTACTCTCATACAAATCCACCGCGCGCTTAAACGTCCCCTCATCAGTGGCGAATTTGATTTTGTTGAGGTCGTAGGCTGGGGGCATAAAAAATAGTCTCTATCTCGTATAATTCTTTATTAACTAAAAACAGAACCGTTCATTTTTCCCGTATTAAAATGATATTATATCTCGATTTTTTCCCATAAATTATCAGGGATATCCTTTTGATACTCTTCTATTCGTTTTTTATGCACTGCTACACATAAAAGATATTTCGGCCTACTCATTCCCACATAAGCCATTTTGATTGATTCTACAACATGTTTGCCCAAGCCCCCCGAAACAGAATTTCCTTTAAAGAATTCTTTTAACCTCTGACTCTCATAAGAGTTACCACCGTCATTAAAATAATATGTTTCTAAATAAAGTGTCGCAGAATGAGTCTCTCCCTTTGCGGAGTGTATAGTTCCGACTTCAACATTTAAGTTTCTATATTTATATATGTTATTGTTTGTGCTTTCCCTTAACGCATCGTTCATAACTGTCACTTCAACGCCATCTTTATTATTCAAAAATTGATTAACCTCCTGAGAAATGGAATTTTTTCCAAAGACTTTTTTAAGGAGACCTTCAAAATATTCTTTAGCACTCTGATGTATACTAGCAATACATCCTACATAAATTCCCTTAGACCATTTATATAGGTTGAGCTTTAAATCTTCGTAATACTCACTATGTTTTTCTTTTAAGAAATTCATTAACGACCTTTTTGTATGATGCACTCCACGGTTATCAATTAAAATATTTTCATATCGTAAAATTCTTAAAAGAGCGTTGAGAATATTTTTCCTACCTTCTGCTAATTCATATTTGTTCTGTACAGGTTTCCTTATAGATGATAAATAACTCCATAAAGTTGGATAGTCAATCTTGACTCGTGGTGATGTATCGGTAAATTCAGGAAAATAGTCTTTAATCCTTACTTTGCCTTGTCCTGCCAATTTTTTTCGCCATCCAATAGCCTTGACAGCATATCGTGGACTCTTGGGAAATTCATTAGTTTTCTGTTTTCCTTGTATTAATTCAACAAACTTAGGTAACACGCTGGAAATAGAATTATCATCATAGATCAATAAAAACGGCTTGTTACTTTTGTGCGTAGATATACTGGTTGTTCTATCACCATGTAAGGAGAAGCATTGTATAACATTGGCAATTTCCTGCGAAAAACGACAACTTCCGTTTATCGCTAATGTCGTACGGCCTTCATTTTGCCAAAATTCTTCGCTTTTAACTCTGCCATAAATAGCTTGATTGCGATCGCCTATACGTTGGTATGTGACATTAGCATTACCATTATCGAAAAAAATGTATTCTAATAAATCGTATTGTTGTTTATCCATATCTTGCATCTCATCGACAAACACATATCTAAAACGCCTGCGAAGTAGCTGCTTAAGTAGCGGATATGCCCTTATCGCTTTTTGTGCCAAATAATATGCATCGTCAAAAGAAATAATCCCACTTTCAAACAGCTTGTTTTTGAATCCACGCAACCACTCCTTTACCTGATTTTTCTCATTTATTGACCAATCGCTGTAATTAGCCTGACTTGTCCTTCCTCGAGGTTTCCTGATATCTATTTCTTTCCCTGTGTCGTTGTTGATTAAGACTTCTTGTTCTTCTCTAAAAGCAATCCCTAAACTTTTATATAGTTCATTTACTCGAAGATAGCTTTTAGCATTATTCTGTTCTTGACGATTAAACCCCGTTAAAAATATTGATGAATATTTTCTCGCCTTCTCTTCATAAATCTCATTGTCAATCCTGTATGGTTTCTTTTTATATTTATTTACATAATAAGGTATTGCTAGATATTGATCCACGAAACTTTGTATCGTACCCACATAGTTTGGATAGCTAAACAAACGAGGGCAATGCTTTCCGATTCTCTCTCTTATCTCATCTACGGCTGTATTAGTATGTGAAATTACCAAGACGGCTGAACCATCATCAAAAGGTAGGTATTTTTCTAAAATAAGAAGTTTAGCAAGAAGTGCCGTTGTTTTGCCGCTACCCGGCACGGCTTGTAAATCAATTGTTGCAAAATTTTTTATAAAAGATTTTCTCTCTTCATCAAACTTTTCACCTTTTGACAGTAAAATTCGTTCCGCATCTTGAATCTCATTATCCTTCACTTGCATTCTCTGAGCCTTCTTTTATAGAATATTTAATCGCTTCAACTAGATATTTTATCTCCCCATCATTTTCAAGAATACTTTTCTCAATCGACTCCTTATTTAAGAGCTCAGCAAAATATTGAGCAATAAGGGGCTTGGATAATTTTTCTTTAGCTAAATCTAAAATCTTCTCCTCGCCAAGGATTTGTTGGTATATAGTATGCGAAATGTTATCTGCATCCCAGCTATTAAACTGTTCATCACTTTTATTAATCGCATCTTCTACCTTTTTCTTTCGATCCTCATCTTGATAATTCTTTTGCTCCTTGTATGCCAATAAAACAGCTTTGTAAAAAACCTTCCTCAAATTAATTGAAGATGCCAAGCAATATTCCAAAGTCCAATGCGGTGAAACAAAAGCATTAACGCTTTGCCCATTATATTTTGCTTGCTTGCATTCTACCGAAATACTTTTTTTTGTTTTGCCATTTTCTTGTATTTCTTCATCATCTGGTTTAATATCCAAATCAGTTACTATAGCTACCGGCATACTCATTTTCTTTTCATCTTTTCTATGGAATATCTTGCTATATCTCAAAAAAGCAATCCCGCCAACATTAACAATCGAAATCCCTTTTTGCGTTAGATCAATGCCCACTTTTTTTGCCAAGACGGGTAGTAAAAGTTCTTCGGCCCATCCTTCAACCAATATAATGCCTTTCGCAAAAAATAGATTTGCTTTCGTTACATCGAGAAATCTATGCAAAAACCCATAATCTTCAGGACTTAACTCTGTAAAGTTTTCCCCCATAGGAAAAACTTGATTGTTAAAACACATGAGCAGACTTTTTAGGTCAAGTTTTGACCCTAAATTTGGACTATGTGTTGTCAATATCAACTGGATATCTTTCCCTTCCGTAGCTTTTTCCTTAATAAACTCTTGTAAATATTCAATAACTCTTAGCTGTGCCGGTGGATGCAAATGAGCTTCCAGCTCTTCTATCAGTCCTAATCGCAATCCTGACCAATTAGTTCGATCTAAATTCAAAAGTTCTGCCGCAATAAAAAGCAAATTCTGGCCGCCTAATCCTGAATCGAAATGTTCATCATAAGACAATTTTAATCCTTCTAGAATATTTTTAAGTTTTGGCGAAATAACGCCGAATCTTGCCTGGGCAGGAATGTCTCCTAAAAATCTTTGAATATATGCATTAAGATTTTTTTTAATTTGTTTTTCATCTCCCGCTCCTTTAAAAAACCTCTCTTCAATAGGACACGAGGATTCTTTGCAATCTTTATCTTTATATGATCGCTCAAAATATTTTTGCATCAAACAGTCGAAACATCTCGATACATTTTTTAATTCATGATTATCGGCCTTCCCCTTAAAAACTTCATGTCCTTCTAATATCTGGGAGAGTCTTGAATTTTTCTTTGGAATAAGTTCTTGCTGTGCATCACGCAATGGTTTTAAATAAGTTGATTTTAGATAATCTCTGGCCTCTGCAGGTAATGGATACCCTATGTCATCTACACCCGCTCTTACTTCAAAAGGCAAAATACGTTCATTATTGTGCTGGACGTCTAGAATTAATCTTAAATATGGACTTGTTTTATCCTTCTCGCCCTCCATGCCAAGCCATTCCGTAAAATGTTTTGCCTCTTCGTCTTTTAGCCCTTTAAAAATGCACTCTATTCTCATTCTGTTATGCATATTATAAAAGTCTTCTAGGTACATCCGAATCCATTCCGTACTGTGTGTTTTTAAAACCAATTTTATTGCGTCAATTATTGCGGTTTTGCCAGAATCATTTTTTCCTACGATGGCATTCAATCCATTCTGAAATTGTACGCACAAATCTGGATTGCGAAGTTTATTGCCATCGTCAACAATATCGCCTCCGCCACCAAACTTGCGAAAATTCCATAACTTAAGTTCTGATAGATACATATTATTCTTTCTAGAAAAACTGTAAAAAGGTTTTTATTTTTTTATTAATTTAACCGTTTTGGATACCTGTCTTTTAAGAAATTGTTTTATTTTATTAAGCAGATCATCGGGCCATTTCTTATATCGTAACCGGTATCCTAACATATTGGTGTTTACAGTTGAAACTTCGTTGTATTTTCCCTCTTTAATCAAAAAATCTCTAAGACCTTCCCATGCCATTTCATCTTCTTTCCTTGTTGGCGCTTTAAGTTCATCCTTAATGTCAACCTTAAGCCGTGCGTTCGGCCCATCTATAATAGAGATTTTATTTTTCTCGGCAAACTCGATAGCGACCTGAGCTATTTTTGTTTGCTCTGCCTCGATCTCATATATTTCTTCTTTATGTTCATTTTTCTTTTCTTCTAACTCAGCATATTTGGCAACCAGTTGAACGCCCGAATCGTTTTTATATTCATTAATCGGAAGGACTTCCATCGCTTTCGGGTGCTTCCAAAGAGGGCATATATTCTGGAAATCACACCAGTCACAAAGAGCGCTTTTCTGCGGATAAAAATTATTGCAAGATTCGATTTTTTTAATCTGTTCAATAACCTCTTTTTGAAGTTGTTCTAACTGTTCTTCTGAACGTGCAGAAACTATCTCTTTGTTGAACAGAAGGGAATGCCATACAAGTTTCACATCCTTAACATCGGGCCATTTTTTCTTTAAGGCGACATGATAGAGTCCCAACTGCCAATCGGTATCTGCCTCTTCTTGAGTCATCAACCTGCCAGTAACTTTATAATCGTGGATTTCGAACATATTAACCCTATCATTCCAGTCCAGTCGATCCATTATGCCATAAAAGCTATACTCATCTTTATCATGCCTGATTTTAAAATTAACACCCTGTTCCGTATTCACAATCTTGGTTTGATGAAAAGGTTTATATCTTTCATAATAGTCCATAAGACACTTTTTACCTTGTTCAAAGTAATTCGTTGCTGTGACGCCTTTCCTAACTATCTTAATGGTATCTGTGTAATTCTTGTTCCACGCATCCTCATACTGAGATATAACCCATGCAAGAGGTTTAACTGATCCGTGCTTGATTAGTTTGTAAAATTCCTCAAGTGTCTCATGAACCATGCTACCTCTGAAGGCCTCGATCCCTTCGGTATCGGATTCGAGCTTATCGATATAGTAGTACTTATATCTGAGCTTACAATCGTCAAATGCACTTATTCTTGAAGGAGAATATGTGATGTCACTCATATTTAAGCGTTGTTTGTTGCGTCCTCATATTATGCTGATGAATTCTGCCACTACGTGAAAATCATCTCCGGAAACGTTTTTCAGCACTATGTCTTTGAATGCTTTGTTATCCGGGGATAATACAATCTTCTTTTGACGCCATTGGTCAGTTTCAACTTTTTCTTTCTCGCTGTAATATCTCTTAACGGTAAACTTCTGATTAGTCTCCGGGTCTGTAACCTGACGCGACTCTACAAGCACAACTTTGCCATTTCTTGAGCCCCCTTGATCAAAGCGGAATATACAATAACTCCCATCTGCGATTGTAGGCTCCATCGATCGGCCCACGACCTGGGCAATAAACATATACTTATCAAGCTTTCTCTTGGCATCTATCTTTTTCCAGCCCAGCAACTCCGGCTTCTGTTCTTCGCTAAAAGCTGTCGCAACTGCCTGTAATGAATAAACAGGTAAATGACTGGAATACTTATCTTTTTTCACCATATCTTCATCAGGAATAATGTCGCTAAAGAATAAGTCTGACTTTTCAATAGGTTCGGCAAAATTAAGATCCTGCCAATCGCTCCAATCGTTGCGCAGACACTTCTCCCAGTTATATGAATCTTGCTGATTGATAAGCCATGAACCATTGACCTGAATAGCGATTCCACCAAATACCTTTTTCTTGCCATGGTCTTTGATGTATTTTTGTAAGGCTTCGGACTTTGATTTTGTATAAGTGCTACCGTCCTGATCGCCCCTGTCTTTTGTTTCAAAAATTCCGATACGACCATCTTCAAGCTGAACTAAATAATCCGGGTAAAAGGTATGTAAAATACCTTTTGGATACTCGTATTTAATGCCGAAGTAATCTTTTTTATTCTCGCCGTTTTTCCACCACCAAGCAATATGCTTTCCATTATCTTCCAGAAATTTCTCGAATTCACGCTCTGGATTGAATCTGTCAGCATTAAGATAACAAGGATCGTAGATATATTTCTTTGACTTTACTGTTTCGTCCGCATGTTGATTGTAAAAACTTTCCTTCGCTATTTCGAAATCGTAAAACTGCTCGCTTTCTTCAGCCCGTTTTAAAAGCTCTTTCTCCCGGATATCTTTATATCCCTCAATGGCTTTTGAAAGAATACGTTCAAATAAAACCCTGTTGCCATTATGAACGAATATTTTCTGAACCATCATCGCTTCTTCATCCCAGTCACGAGAGCCAAGATATTTTTGAAACCAGACATAAATCGTTGTCTTTACCTTCGGCACGGAGCGTTTGACGTTGCGGAAAGAACCAAGATTATTCTTTATAATCTGCTCGAACAAAGCCTGCAAGTCATTCCCGGCTATCTGTAAGCGTGCCTTTTGCTCGGAGTCGATCTTTCCCACAATATCATCAAACGACTCCCCTTCAATCTTTGCGTCCTGTATTATTTCCTGCTCGTATTTCTTAAGATCAACAACGACTCCTTTTTTCTCAAGCAGTTTTTTATTTTCATCAAAAAAATCCCGCTTTGTTATGCCAAATTCAGAACAGGCAACTTTTTCAAACACTGGATCAAAACTAGCCGTGATATCACCGTAATCAACCCTTGAACGGTAATAGGAAAATAGCTTAATATCTTTATAGCAGTCCTTGCGGATACCTTTTAAATGCTTGATGATATTCGGATTGTATTCTTCACGCTTAACGTGAATGCTCTGCACGTTCGTGTAAATATAACCGATATTCAACGGCTCGCTTACGTAATGTTTAAGCTCAGGCATCCTTAAGATTCTACCTACCGTTTGAATTTCAAAGGTCTCGCTATGTGACTCCCGAAATTTAACCAGTATATGAGCCCTCGGACAATCCCAGCCGGTATCAATCGCCTGCTTAAAAATAAGATATTCAATTTCATTGTCCGGCTCTGATACCCAGTCAAGCGTCTCCGACTTTTGCTCGGCAAGCCATATCGCAAGTTTTCCATTTTTTTCGGTTATACCCTTTTTGGAAAGAAACATTTGAACAGCTTCGATTTTATCTTTTCCGGCTTCAGCAGTGGGTATCTGGATAAGGACAAGTGGATTGATATTCGAGCCTTCGGTTTTAAATAATTTCTTAAGCTCTATCCTCTTTTGATACGCCGACTCAAGAACAACTTCCTGTGAATCGCTTTCGCTTTTGGCAATTTTATCTATTTTCTCATTTATGATAAGCTCTTTCTTGATTATGCCAGCTTCGATAACGTCTTTCGGCTCAACAAACACAAAGCCAGCCGTATGCCTTGCCAAGTCCTTAGGATCCGGTTGAATTTTCGGAGTCGCACTCATCTCAAGAATAACATCAGCGTTAATTTCATCCCGAAGCTCATTTGTCCTCTCGGCAGTAGCCCCGATATGGCTTTCGTCAATAATAAGGATGATTTTTCTCTGCTCTCGTGTTTTTGAGAGAACATCACGGAAGTTTATCTTCTCGCCGTCTTTCATTAAGACGTTTTTCCAGTCACCGGTAGATCGGTCTTTTGAGCGTAGTTTTTCCCAGTTAACAACAACGACTTCATTTTTAACAATACGCTCACGCCCTCCGGCAAATTCTTCCTCAACAAGCGACACCCGAGGAGCCCCACCGTAAATCTTATCGAGGCTATGCTTGCTCTGCAAATGAAGGTCACCCTTGCCAACTGTCACCCATACAAAGCACATATCCTCATCGGGGAGCTCTTTTATAAGTTCCTCAATGAATTTCGCTGTCATAATAGTTTTACCACTTCCGGTAGGGGCTTGAAACACGCAGACCTTCTTCATGCCTTCTTTACTCAATAAACCTTTAACTGTGCTCGTAAGCTCATCAACAGCTGTTTCCTGATATTGTTTTAAATCAATATTCATAAATACCCTCATATATGTCTAAAATCTTCTGTGGGATCGGCTCAAGCGATACGCCCTTCCAATCCCGGAAGTCTTTTTTATCCAAACCCAGTGGATCGAGAGTAAAGCAGTATAAAATCTTTTTGCCTTTCATCTTCTCGAAGTCTTTTTTGAGCGACTTCAATTCGTCACGTCCAAGAGAATAATAAACACCCATTATGCGACCGGTATGTTGAAAAATACGGTAATCATCTGTCTTTTTTACCATGTCAAAAATGCCCTCGCGCAAACAGAGCATTTCCGTGCATTCCCGGGTAATACGAACTTTGAGGCTGTCTTTGCTGATGGTCTGCTTCACGAAAGCTGTCTTATAATATTTTAAATCCGCTTTAATTCCTGTTATATCAGGATAGTCTTTATGCCCCTTAATGACGTTTTTAATACGTGGATGACATACTTCTTGAGCAATCCCATTTTCATTATTCGTGCACAGAATGAATTTTCTATTGCCGTTATCTTCCTTGTTGAGAATAAGCACTGCGTGTCCTGTCGTCCCAGAGCCAGCAAAAAAATCCAACACTAATGCGTCTTTTCTTCCGTATAAAATGGGAGCAATGCAATCATATGTATTATAAACGGATTTAGGAAATTCGAAATGAGTCTTAGGGGCTAAGGCGTGAACCAATTTTGTGCCGTATTCAGCGGCATCATACTTGCTATTTTGCCAAACGGTTCTAACGGTACCATAATCTTTCCCGATCTCAATTTCGATGCTCTCTTTGGATTTTTTAAGCCTTAAAATATCTTTAATAGAATCTACGCTTTGCCTAGCATATCTCCATTTTCTTTCAACCCCTTTTCCATCAATAGGCCAAACATAATATTCCCCGCCTTTTCTCTCCGTTTGCTTTTTAGGATGAAAAGTGTTTTTAGGAACATCTCCAAAACCAATGACCTTATTATTCTTTACAATAATCGGATAAAAACAATTTCGAGCGTCAGTTCGCAAAGATTCCCCACCCCAATTTCTTAAATTACTCCAATAGATTTCGTCTTCTTTTAACTTTCTATGTCCGACAACTTTCAAGTTTTTTTGAAAAACAAAATAAGCATTTTCATTGGTATAAGAAAAATTCCTTCCTTGAACACCTCTTGGATTGTGGACTATCGTAATACAATGAATTTCGCAACTACCAAAAATTTCCTCAAGTAATAATCCGAGACGGTTAATCTCGTTTTCATCTATTGCACAAATCAACACCCCATCATCTCTTAATAATCTTTTTGCTAATCTTAACCTCTTTGACATCATGGAAAGCCACTTACTATGCCGATACGTATCGTTTATATCCACATAATCGTTGTTATATTTCCAGTTTTTGGCTCCTGTATTATACGGCGGATCAATGTAGATAACATCAATCTTGCCTTGATGGGTATAATTCAAAACTGATAGGGCGTGATAATTGTCGCCTTCGATGAGGATATTAACCGGCTTTGACGGATCGGTCTTAATCTCTTTGCCTTTGACTTCCTTTAAAACCGGAAGGGCGTTCTCGGATTCCTTTTCAAACTGTTCTTTTGTCCGCTCCTCATCCCAAATAAGACCGTATTTCTTGCGAGATTCAATCTTCTCGACAACCTTTAAAAGTTCTTCTTTTGATAACTTTGAATAATCATTCGCCATGATATTTATTGTTTCCGTGCTCTCAGGACTTAGTGACACATCCTATTTGCTCTCCCTCGGCCGATCATCCTCCGGCCAGGCTTTGATGCCTGTTATTTGTTTACTCTTTGCCATTTTTCTTCTTTCTACCCCTAAATAATATTGTACCTTTGTGGTATGAAAGTTACGTCCGGCGTTACTTTTGGCTCCTTAAACTACAGCCTAAAACTGCTCTTTTTGAGCCGATTGCAAGCCCTTGATGAGCCCTTTGAGCCCATTATCAGCCCTAAATGTACCCTTTTTCGCCCTTTTACTACGCGAGAACTTCCTCAATCTTCAACACAAAGTCTTGCGCGTCTTCTATTATCCATTCGGCGTCATCGTTCGTAATAATCTCGACTCCATACTGTTCAACAACCCTGTTTTCTTGAGCCTTGTTTAATGATTCAGAGTATTTTTCCTCAAGCTGTTTAGCCCGTTTTATGTACGTTACATATTCCGACTTCACCTTGCCTCTTTTAACGTAAAATTCTTTAAACGCGGATAGCGCGCAATAATGAGCGGTAGCTCGAATGCCTATCTTGTACAGAGAAGCCAAAACAGCATGATACATGGCATAATACCCGCAAATGATTGTCCAATCAAAAATATCGTTATCAAACATATTTTTCATCGCACGAAGATTGTGATGCGCCTTTTCGATATGTTGTCCCGCTCGTTCATTATTAATTGGAACTTTCTTCAAATTGGGACGTCCTTCTTTAGGATGAAAACATCCGTGCAAAATACGCTCTAAATTCTCAGGCATTATTATTTCCTCCTTCTCTTACAAGCTGCCAAAATAAAAACTCGTTATATAAAATCACGCGATCCTGCCATAAATTATCGTAAAATTCTGTTTTCGCTTTAAAGCCATCGATAAATTTATTAGTTGTCGTGCTAATGGGCTGAATTTCCAACAGTGGACTTACATCTGTTTTCGCTTTGTTTAATACGTTTGTGATCTCTTTATCTTTATCCGGAACAACGGCAAGAATATCTACATCGCTTTTTTTTGTCCATTCCCCTCTTGCCACTGAGCCAAAAAGAACAACAAGTTGTATGCGTTTATTTGAAAGCTCTATAATGGAATCAGTATATTTCTTGAGCAAGCGGGCAATATTCTTGTTTTCCGAGTAAAAGTGTTTACGCCTTTCAAATTCTAAAAATTCAAATATTTTAATGGTCTCATCATTGGAAAGATTAGGCCTAAAGAATGTAGAATTAGACATCTCATTTCGTGTAAAAATATTGTTTTTCACGAGCAGACGCATAGACTTTGCTACGTTTGTAAGCGAAGAGTTCGACAAACGCGCGATTTCTCTGAGATGAATTTCCGTAAAAGGGTCTTTTAAGAATATTTCCAGTATTTTTTTTCTTCCTTCAGGAATTAACATATTAATCCTCCGTGTGTGCTATTGTATAGTACAACTGTACCATAGTATAGTACACTTCAAAATTCTTGTCAATTGCTTTTTTACTGACGTTTCCTGTATACCCTAATGTTCACTACTTAGTGAACATTACCGGTTGAGTGAACATTAAATGTCCACTGTTTAGTGGACATTTCAAGGTAATGGACATTTAGAGCCCGCCCTGCACCCTTCTTTCTCAGATTTAGATATAACCCATTTATTTTAAGGCATTTATATCAAGAATAAAGGCGATTTTTGTCACAAAAAGTATATAGTTTTTATGACAAAATACTGGGGAAATGTCGCAAAAAGTATGCAAGTTTTGCGACATGGGTGTTCTATGGTGTAGAACAAGTGTATTATATTATAGAGCAGTCCTACTTCTCCGCAACAATGAGCATCTCGAAGTCATCGGTGGTCAGTTTATCGTTTCTTGAAAACGAGCCAAGTTTTGCGCCAAACGTATTTTTTTCTCAATACTGACACTTATGTACACCAGAAGCCCGACTGTCAATACCCGTAACCATGAACAAGCATCTATCGGCGCGGA
>Ga0272442_10004287_pt1 | contig 19588 bp, 14 predicted proteins | sample SSMForm2O_FD_200262 | JGI IMG/M metagenome (GOLD analysis project Ga0272442, IMG submission 200262) | Marine sediment archaeal communities from Little Sippewissett salt marsh, Falmouth, MA, United States - SSM-Form-2O | ecosystem: Environmental > Aquatic > Marine > Wetlands > Sediment ... | reverse complement strand
TACCTGGATCTTCTCGTAGTTGCGGAACGCCCCAATCGCGTCGACTTGGTTTGTCGCCAGACTAACCACGGTGTTGTACCCCACGTTGATCAAGGTCACGGCGTCCGGCTCGACCCCCGCGCACGCGAGCATCGTCTTCCACAGGACGGGTTCCAACGGCTCCAACGCGTACCCGATACGTGCGCCGTCCAGATCGGTGAGCGTGACAACGCGCCCCTCTCTGCTAAGCGCAAGCAGGCCCCCGAGCGTGCTGTCGATGAGTGCACCGATCGCCACCAACGGCAGCCCTTCGGCTTGAGCCATGAGGTAGTTGGTCTGCGGCGTCAGAGCGACGTCCACCGTGCGAGCGGCGGCGAGGCGAACCGGGTCGCTCGGATTCGCCGGAACGAGGATCTCCACGTCGACGCCTTGTCCCGCGTACAGCCCTGTCTCCTCCGCGACGTACAGCGGCACATGGTTCGGATTCGGGAAGAAGTCCAGCATCACCTGAATCGGGGCATCCCGACCGTCCGGGCGCAGCACGAGGTACAACGCCACACCGATCGCCACAACGACGACTGCCACGAAGAGAACTGTTCGCCCGCGTTTCACCATCGCCCTCCATACAACTCCTCGTCTGCCTCCACGGCGGCGGCCCGCCACCGGAGCAGCCGGCTCTCCAGAAGCCGGATCGCCCAGTACAGAAGCAGCCCGACGATCGTCAGTGCCAAGATTGCCGCAAACACGCGTGCATCACGGAACTGCGAGTGCGACTGCACCATCAGATACCCCAGCCCCTGTCGGGCACCAACCCACTCCCCGATGGTGGCGCCGACCACGCTCAGCGTAGCCGCCACCTTGAGCCCGCTGAGCACCGACGGGAGGCTCGACGGAAAGCGGAGCTTCGTCAGGATCTGCCATCGCGTCGCCCCCAACGAGCGCAGCAGGTCGATCCGATCCGGACTCGTCGACTTCAGTCCGTCGGTCACGTTGACGACCATGGGGAAGAAGCCGATCATCGCCGCCACCGTCACCTTCGGCCACAGCCCGTATCCGAACCACACAATGAGCAGCGGCGCGATGGCGAACACGGGGATCATCTGTGATGCAATAATCGCCGGGTGAAGCGCCCGGTCGAGCGTCGGAACGTAGAACAGCGCGACCCCGAGTCCGGTCCCGACAAGCACCGCAAGCGACAACCCGAGCACGATCTCCCCCAGCGTCGTTGCGATGTGCGGAAGCAGCATCGGGAACTGCGCCACAAACGCCCAGAGGATCTCGCTTGGCGGCGGAAGCACGAATCGCGGGACGCCGAGCCAACGAACGCAAACCTCCCACGTCGCCAGCAGCGCAAGGACGATCGCCGTGCCAATCAGGAGGGTCGCCGCTTTCTGCCTCATGGGAGGTCACCAAACAGAAGCCGAAGCAACGCCTCGCGCCCTCGATAGAACGACGGACTCGTCCGCAACCGGGGCCGTTCGTCGGCCACTCGGATCGTCTGACGGATCGATGTCGGCCGCGGCCCGAGGACGTGGATCTTGTCCGACAGCACAAGCGCTTCCTCCACATCGTGGGTGACGAGAACGATCGTCTTTCGCATCTGGCTCCATACGCTAAGCAGCCAGTCCTGCATTCGCGTTCTCGTCAGCGGATCCAGTGCGCCAAGCGGCTCATCGAGGAGCAGGATGCTGCGATCGACGAGGAACGAGCGGATCACCGCGACACGCTGGCGCATGCCGCCGGACAATTGCAGTGGGTAGTGGGTCTCGAACCCCGCGAGCCCGAATCGCTCGAACAGCGCCCGCGCGTCGGCATGCGCCGCCGCGGCCGGACGACCGCTGATCTCCCAAGCCAATACGGCGTTGTCCAGTGCCGTCCGCCAGGGAAGCAACGTGTCGTGCTGCGGCAAGTACGCAACATCGCCGGCCGTCGGCGCCGATCCGCCGTCGAGGCGAACGGTCCCTTCGTCCGCCGGGATCAGTCCCGCCAGAATCCGAAGCAGCGTCGTCTTCCCGCAGCCGGACGGCCCGATCAGAGTCGTCCAACTGCCGCCGGTCACGTCGAACGACAGGGACCGAAGCACCGGCAGGCGGCCGACCGCGGCGCGATACGTCTTGGAGAGGTTGGATACAGCGATCGCCGTGTCCACCCCGTCGCCTCGATTCACATGCCCACCCTTCGAAGCCGCCTTCGTGACCTGCGAGCACGGCTCGAACGTCAGTGTACCGAACACCGAAGGCTGGGGGAAAGCAGACGCGGAGGCCGGTGGCCTCCGCGCGATCTGTACCTGGCGGTCCCAAGGGGATTTGAACCCCTGTCGACGGGATGAGAGCCCGCTATCCTAGGCCACTAGACGATGGGACCGGATACACAAGAGATTATCGCAAACCGTCTAACGCCATCAAGGCACCCGCCACAAAGGACAGGAGCGGAGCGACCGGCCGCTTCCGAACGGGAGCGAAGCGACTATCCTAGGCCACTAGACGATGGGATCGGACGCAGCACGAATTATGGCGCAATCCGCAGGCCTCATCAAGCCCGAAGACTACTCCTCGGCCGCCAGCTTCTCAACCTCGGGTTTGGCCGCGTTCAACGCGTCGAGCACCTCGACGAAGAACTCAACCGGTATGGAGATTCCCTTCCGCGTCGGCTTCCACTCGCCATCGTCGGTTTCGTAGAAGTTGCGAATGTCCAGATAGTGTCGTCCTTTGAACTCGGACAGGCGAACGTGGACCTGTCCCCCGATTCCTTTGTCGATGACACTCAGGGTCTTCTCCTGGCCCTGTGCGGTCTCTTCTGCCATGACGATTCCCTCCATTGTCCGTTCTTCTAGGATCATACACTCGGAGCCGGCGCTCGACAAGTGAAGAGCCGGCCTCGTAGGCACGCTTCGAGCTTCCGAACCCGAGACACTCTACGCCCTGAGTTACGCATTTCAAGGCACCGGATCGACCCCGATCGTCCCTGGTATGGCGGCAACTGGAAACGCCGGTCATCTCCGATTGCTTGAGGGCCCTGCGCTGCGGAACTCATGAAAGACTAGTGGAATGGAAATCGGTCTTCGCCTCCGTACGTTTCGAGCCCCGCCGCTGAGCGTGATCGTCTACACCCTCCAGGAAACGAAGATCCTCATCGAAAGCTGGCGTTGTGAGTACAACGAGGTCCGTCCTCACAGCAGTATGGGCCACAGACCGCCTGTACCTCAGACTAGAGCGCTGATTCCAGCATTGGCCTTCGCGGGAGGTGGTCGTCTAGGCTAGCTCTGGAAGTGGACCGGCCATGGCGGACTGGTCGCTTTGGTCGGTTAAGCCATAGAAGCTGACGTATCGGAAAACGCTCTTGCTCGCAGCGGAACAGGCCCGACAAAGGGCCCAGATGGGCACCTCTTGCGCCGCCGTCGAGACGGAACTCAATGCAACCTTCGGCGCAAGGAACCGATCAACGTTTCTGCGACAGAACGAAGCAGCTTGACAGAGACAACACGGTACAGCGCCCACGCAATCGGCTGCCTCTTCCACAATAATCCCGCTCCAGGGCACATCGCATCGTTTGGAACCGTCCGGATCCGAGAGCGGTAGCAACCGTACCGGATCGGTTGTAGACGGTTCTGTGACGATGGTATGGGAGAGTTGGACGCTGGGCGGTCGGCCGAGACCGGTCTCTGTGGCTGCCCGGCAGAAAACCAGAGGGAGGTCTTATGAAGCGATCAAATCTGTACGGAGTGTCTGTTGGAATTCTGGTGCTGTGCATGCTGACGGCGCCGGTCGCGCTGTCCTGCGATACGGCCTTGCTGATCATGGATGTGCAAACGTATTACCTGGAGACGTCGTCATTGGTGAACGTCGACCTCCAGCCCGTTCTCCCATCAGTGGTATCCACGATCGCCGCGGCTCGCGCCGGAGGGATCCAGCTGATCTACATCCAGACGTTGGACCCGCAACTTCCGGAAGACGACCCAAGATTGGAATTCGCTGACGGCGCTGAGCCTGTAGATGGGGACTTCGTCGTTACGAAAACTGGGGCCAATGCGTTCGTCCACACTGACCTCGAGTCGATTCTCGAGTCTCAAGAGATATCGCGCCTCATCATCTGCGGACTATGGACAACGTGCTGTGTCAAGTACGCCGTCAGTGCCGCAGGCAGCCGGGGATTCGAGGTCATCGTCGTGGCGGACGCCCACGGAGACTCGGTCATTCGCATCGGAGAGATCAAGACGTGGAACGAGACGTGGGATGCCATGAATGGTGTCTCCGTCGTTCGGCTCGCCGACATCGATTTCAGTTCCTTCTGCCCCTAGCTGCAACCTATGAGCTCTTCCTGCGGTAGGCCCACCAAGTCCTTATCGCCCGGTCGGGCCTGCCGCAGAGAGCAGATGCTCGTACTGCCGCGCGCCCGCTGCAGCGGAGTCGGCGCAGCGGTCTTCTGTGTTGCCGATCGAATCGGTACACTGACATCATGTGCGAGGATCTGCTGTGAGATCGCAGTTGCGATTGCTCGGGGTTCCCGTTCTGGAGTGCAACGGAGAGCCTACTCATGTCCCGAGACGAAAGGCTCTAGCACTTCTGGCCTACCTTGCCGTAACCGGTGGTCGACATCAACGCGAGTCCCTCGCTACAACGCTGTGGCCCGAGTCAAGGGCGGAGCCAGCACACGCCGCACTTCGGAACCTTCTATGGTGCCTTCGAAAAACACCGGTATCCAGCGTTCTCCACAGCAATCGCAGCGCTGTATGGATCGAGAAGAGCAACATTCTGACGGTCGACGCAAACCGGTTCCGGGATCTGACACGGTCCTGCCCGTCCAAAGCGCATGGCTCCGACGCAGCCTGCGCCGTGTGCGAGCCACTGCTCGCAGAAGCCGTCCGCTTGTGGAACGGTCCGTTCATGAGTGGGTTTGGTGTGGCCAACTCCATTCTGTTCGAAGACTGGCAGTTCGCCGAGGGAGCGGCTCTGCGGAACGAGTTGTCGCAAACACTCGACCGCCTGGTCGAGTACTACACACCAATCGAAGACTGGGAAGCCGTCGAGCGTTGCGCCCGCCAATGGCTGCAGATCGACGAGTTGAACGAGGCCGCGTATCGCGCATTGATGCGCTTCTATTCTGCAAAGGGGAACCGCAGCGAGGCCTTGCGGACGTACGAGCAATGCAGGCGGACACTCAAAGACTCTCTGGGCGTGTCGCCGGAGGAGACAACCATCGACCTGGCTGAGACAATCCGCATGCCCAAGAGGAATGAACCCCGTTCCGCCGCAACGCGGGCAAGCCGGCTTCCTCCCGTACGAGGTCGCATCATCGGACGCGAGGAGATCGCCGAGCGAGTCGAACGTCTCTTGCTCGGATCAACGCGCGCCGTGAGCCTCGTCGGACTTGGCGGCGTGGGAAAGACCAGTGTGGCACTTCACGTGGCCCGACGCCTAGAGGATCGATTCGCCCAGGGAGCGGCGCTGATTGCACTCGACTCATTGCACGGAGGGATTCCCCTCGCGTCCGCCGTCCGCGCCGCGCTTTCCCTGGCAATGGACCGCCCGTCCGATGCGTCGCCGGAGGAACGTATCGCAGACGCGCTGCAGAACCACCAACTGCTGATCATTCTCGACGGAGCAGAGACGTTCGCGGCTCAAACGCTCCGACTCGTCGAATTGCTGACGCGGGCCCCCGGCGTTCGCGTCCTGATTACATCGCGAATCGAAGTGAATGCACCCGACATCGTCTCCGTGCCACTGCTCGGACTCGCCTGCCCGCCCGCAAACGAGCAGGCTGAGCACTTGCCGGAGTACCCGGCCACTCGCCTGCTGCGGATCTCCAGCGAGCGACACGGAGTCCCGCCCAGCGGCAATGCGGCCGACCTGCACGATATGTCAGACCTGGCTCGCCTGCTGGAAGGAACTCCACTTGCACTGGAGATGGCCGCCGGATGGAGGAGCGTGCTGACGTGGAAGGAGATCGGCGAGCGGGTTCGCAGCAATCTTGACTTCCTCGTTCATCGAGACACGAACGTCTCGCCGCGCCATCGGACCCTTGCCGCCACGTTCGACCAGTCGTGGGACCTGCTGACTGCAGACGGGAGGGCTGCGCTAGCGAGGATGAGCGTGTTCCGAGGCCCGTTCACAATCCGGGCCGCCGAGCACGTGGCAGGAACGCACGCCGGCGCGCTGGCGACGCTCACCAGTCGCTGTCTCCTGATTCGCGTCGGACCCAATCACTATCGAATGCACGAGTTGCTCCGGCAGTTTGCCGAGCAGAAGCTCGCCGAACTTGAGAGCACCGCCGAACACGCCCGCTCGCGCCACATTGCGCACTACGCGGCCGCCGTCGCTGAGTGGTTCGAGAACCTCACCGGAGCGAACCAGTACTCGACACTTCTTACCATGGAACAGGAGATCGAGAACGTCCGCTTCGCGTTCCAGTCCGCTGCTGCAAACGGAGACTCCGCTCGGATTCGCGAGGCGGGCGAGGGGCTTTTTGCCTATTACACGATGCGCACGTTGCTGCCTGAAGGCGAATCCGTCTTTGCCGCCGCCTCATTGGCCTATCGCGAACATGCCGACCGCGACGCGGTCGTCGACGCATTCCTGCGGATCGCCGCCGGGTGGTTTGCCTCGTGGGATTGGCCGGACCTCGCTGCGCAGCGAAGGGCGGAAGGCATAGCTCTTCTTCCCAAGATCGCACCGACCGACCGGTTCCACGCGCTAGCAAGCATCGTCTACGCAAATGCCTGTTTTGGCGCCGAGCATGACGAAAACCTGCTGCGACTCAGACAATGTCTGGTCTACTTCCGGAACGAGGGCGACCGGATAGGCGAGGCCGACGCTCTGGAGGCCTGCGCCGCCCTTGAACACCCTGTGAACGCGGAGAGATCGGAGGAGCTCTACAAGCAGTGCGTGCAGCTGCGTCGCGAGATCGGAGACGCGTGTGGCGAGGGGGTGACGACCTTCTCGCTTGCCCAACTCGCTGAAGAACGCGGGGACCTCGAACTCGCGCTGTCGAGGTATGAGGCAGCCGAGCGGTTAAACGCCCCGTACACGAAAGATGCCTTCGGTGTGATCAGCATCCTGCTTGCACGATCACGCGTCAACGGACGACTGGGGGATGCAGAAGCCAGCTTGCACCTCGCGCAGCAGGCGCTCGTCCAGAGCCGTGGGTACGGCCACAGGTTCCAGATCGGTCGATCGCTCACCGAACTAGCCCGCGCAACCCGCGCAGTAGGGGACAACACATCCGCCAGGGAACTGCTCGAGGAGTCGTTCGACCTGCTCGCCCCGACGCGGTTTCACGATCTACAAGCAAGAAACGCACGGATGCTGGCCGAGATCGCGCTTGACAAGGCGGACGTCGGAGCCGCCGAACGCTGGCTGGAAGAGGCCGTCGATCTCGATCCCGATAACGACGATATCCCAGCGTTGGAGACACGGGTTCTGGAGATTCGAACCTTTGGCTGACTCTCGCTGTCTCTCGTCTTCCCCTGGCTTCTCACGGCCGAGCAGTCTGGATACCCCGTCACCACAAAGCAAGGATCCGATGGCCGCAGGTCCGCGCCGATCGCAGGAACACACAGCAGTCACCCCTAAGACGTTCTCCGCAGCAGCGTGGGACGCCCGGGTTTCATGCAGACACGTTCCTAGAGGTGCAACTGGGCGTAACAGAAGGATCGGTTGTAGATTCTCGCGGTACGTAGACGTCACGTGTGTGGAGTTTCATGTATGACTGGAGTTACGTAGACAACCTCCCCGGATGTAACGTGCATCACTCGCACCGATCAGCAAATGGCACGTCGCATTCCCACGGGGCCGTGGGGATTCACGAGGGCTTCTGCAATCTGCCGACACGCGAGCGATACGTTAGAGCCACGGACGTGGTGTATTGAGTGACTGACAGGATGGAGTCCGGAAGAGCGACCATCGCGACCATCTTCGGACATCAAGAAAACGCCGACCAGTTCGGCACCGAGGAGGAAGCGATGGTCAAGGAGAGAGTAGACAGTCTGGTCTGGCTGCGCAAGCAGATCGAGAATGCAGACAAGGATCTCCTGCAGGAGATGGTGAAGGCAATGCTCGAGACACTCATGTCGGCTGAAGCAGACACTGTCTGTGGAGCGCCGTACAGGAAGCCCAGCCCGAGCCGCGTCAACCGTCGCAATGGCTACCGGTAACGTCGCTGGGACACCCGTGTAGGGTCCATCGATCTCGCCATTCCACGACTCCGTGAAGGGAGCTACTTCCTCGACTGGCTTCTTCAGTCGCGGCGAAGATCCGAACGTGCTCTCGTCCAAGTCGTCACCGAATGCTACGTGCCGGGCGTGTCAACACGCCGGCTCGATGGATTGGTGCGAACCCTTGGTATGGAAGGCATGAGCAGGAGTTAGGTTACCGAACTCGCCAAACAGCTCGATCCGCTCGTCGATGGTTTCCGCACCCGTCCGCTCGACACCGGTCCCTACGCCTTCCTGTGGCTGGATGCGATGACACAGCGATGTCGGGAAGGCGGGCGAGTCGTCAGCGTCGTCACCGCCATCGCGACGGGTGTCAATGCCGACGGCCATCGTGAGATCCTCGGCCTCGATGTCTTCACCAGCGAGGATGAGGCCGGATGGACAGCGTTTCTTCGTAGCCTTGTTGCTCGCGGATTGCATGGCGTCAAGCTGGTCACATCCGACGCGCACGCTGGTCTGAAGGCAGCCATCGCCGCTGAGCCTGCTGGCTGCACCTGGCAACGCTGCCGGACCCATTTCATGCGCAACCTGCTCACCAAGGTTCCGAAGAGAGCCCAGGGATTGGTGGCGACACTGGTGCGCTCTATCTTCGCCCAGCCGACGGCCAAGGAAGCCAGGGCACAGCATCAACGCGTGATTGATGAGCTGTCTCACCGGTTCCCAGCAGCCGTCCGGATGCTCGCGGAAGCAAGCAAAGAGATCCTGGCATTCACTGCGTTTCCTGAAGCTGTTTGGCGCCAGATCTGGTCGAACAACCCCCGGGAGAGAGTGAATCGGGAGATCCGGCGGCGGAGCAATGTCGTGGGGATCTTCCCCAACCGAGATTCGATCGTTCGACTCGTGGGGGCTGTTCTGGCTGAGTACAACGAAGAATGGATGGTCACCCGTCGTTACGTGTCCGTCGACGCGTTAGAGAAAGCACGGACTACAGCAGGCGTCGCCAACAGCGTCGCCACACTGCAAACCGAAGAGGAGCCGGCGTTTGTCGAGCAGCTCGCTGCTTGATCAGCAACAGGATGGTGCGATGCCGTTACACCACTTGACAGAACGTGACCATTAGACGTGGGCCTTCTTGGAAGAGACTGCAGCCACCGAGGCCCGATCCTCGATCGCACTGATCACTGCTCCATAGTCTATAGGCAGTGGAAGGAAGTGCGCCTTCCCCCGCAAAGACATCGCCCCTGCAGGCACAGGAGCGACGCGATGCCACAGCTTCAACGCTGTAGCACACGGCGGGCCACTGCATCGTGCCAAGCCTGTCTGCATCAGGCTAGCAAACTGCCTTGAGGACCACGGCGCTCCGCCGTCAGCCGCTATGTCGCTCGCGCGGTGGGTGAAAAACCGTACAACAAAGACGTCTAGGACCACTACCGTAAGCGTGTGGGATGGCGCGATGAAGCCATAGGAAGTTCACCGACGAGCGCAGAGACAGATTACGAGAGGGACCGTACGCAGGCTCGAACGCGGCCCTCGCCCTTCTAGAGCACCAGTCAGGCGGTGCGAACACCCGCGGTGGGTACGTCGAACGGACAAGGCGGGACGGCAGTCCGGTAGGGCAGTCAACCCCGATGCAAAGGCTTCCCCCTACGGTGCTCCAAGAGGCATCGCACCATCGTGCCTGTACGGACTAATCGTCAACGTCGTGTCAGGCGGGAAGAAGTCATACCGTGTCCCATGCTCATCGGGAGAGTAAGTGCCGCCTCGCATATGAAGCTGAAACTCTACGCCGGGCTCGATGTAGTCATCACTCGTCTGGTCACTTCGCAGTCACACCACATCCCCGCGGTAATCGTTGTTGTTTATGTAGTTGTCGTTCTCATGGGAATCATAGACATCGCCATCGCCGTTCTCGTCGATGTCGAAGTCCTCGCAACTGATACCGGTGTTCGTATTGCTGCCACTGCAGTCGTCATCATTCTCGGAGTACTCGTCCCACGTATCCCCCAGGTCCTGGACGGCAACGGCATAGAATGTCGGTAGCCACCAATTGCTCTCCGTTGTCAGAACGATGCAGAACGAGTAGATGGAGAAACCCGTGTCGTTCACCAGCGGAATGACAAGATTCACCGGTAACCCCGAGACGTCGATTCGTAGTGGCCCGTGAAGCGAGTGCGGAGCGGCGGTACTCCCAAACGAACAGGCTACTAACACGATGGTGGCCAGAAGGACTGCTGTCAGACTTCTCCTGTACATTGCTACCTCCCTGTGTTCTAGGATTAGTCTAGGTCGTGGACAGATGCGAGCCAAGCGGCGCGGGCATCGAGTACGATGGAGAAAAACGGCTTGAGAGGGCCATATGCAGACAATCATTCTAGCAGGAGGGTATGCGACGCGGCTTCTCCCACTGACGAAGGATCGCCCGAAGTCGCTGCTGCCGATCGCTGGTCGCCCCATCATCGAGCACATCCTCGCCGCCGGCCAGTTGCCCACTCCGATAACCCTCTCGACAAACCAGTGTTTCGCAGTCCAATTCGAGACGTGGAGACAGACTACCGGTACGGACATCGACATTCTTGTCGAGGAATCAACCTGCAATCAAGAGAAACTCGGTGCAATCGGAGCTCTTGCCCACGTAATCCAGCAGCGCACCCTTGACGAAGATGTGTTGGTCATTGCAGGCGACAATCTCTTTGGGTTCTCGGTCGATGAGTTCCTCGCAGCCTATGACGGGTCGCTCCTTGTCGCATTACACGACATCGGCAGTGTTGGTCGAATACGGAATCGATACGGCGTCGCCATCGTTGCCAGCGATACGGTCACGGGATTTCAGGAGAAGCCAGATTGCCCCTCAAGCACGCTGGCGAGTACTGCATGCTATGTCTACCCGCGAGCCCTGCTGCCCACGTTTGCGCAGTACCTCAGGCAAGCCACGGCAGCGGGACAAGACTCGCCAGGCTACCTCAACCAGTGGCTCCTTGAGGAGCGTGGAGTGACGATCAAGCCATTCGTGTTCGAAACCGCCTGGTTTGACATCGGCGACCGTGCTTCATACATCGCGGCGCACAAGAGTGTCACGGGATCCGCAAACTGGATCGCACGGTCAGCGACAGTCGAGGACTCACGCATTTCCGAATGCGTGATCTTGGACAACGCGCGACTCACAAACTGCTCTCTTACGGGGTGCGTCGTCGCGGAGGGTGCTAAGCTAGAGCGGGTCACACTTCGCAACGCTCTCATCGCCGCCGGAACGGATGTCCGCATCACACAGTAAACGGTGCGAATAGCGCATGATGTCCAGGCGAGGCACGCGCAACTCTACAGGGAGCCCAACCGCTGACCTCTTGCCATGTCCTCCCCAGAAAAAGAAAAGGACGGACGAGGAGACGTTCTCTCCCCGCCCGTCCATACGGAGGTTCGTCAGATCTCAAGATCTGTGTGAAAGGTGTTCGCACCGCGCTACGTCTGCCGGATTGGGAAAGGAGGGGAACCCTGATCCGTCAGTTGTGTGTTTGTTCCGCTAGGTCGATCGCTCGGATCCAGGGTAGCCTAGTAGCTAAACCGCTGCTTGATTGTCAGGGTGTAGGATCCCCGGCCGTGGTACGACTCGACGCGGATGTGGTACGTCGTGCTCACCGGTGCTGTGAAGTACACCGATTCATCAACACCCGTTCCCTCGATAGCCAGGGCATCGACAACCTCAACCCATCCCCAGGTGTTTAGCCCGCCGCTACTTCGATATTCCGTGTGCCACACAATGAAGTCGAAGTCGTCGTCATACGGAACCGTGAGCTGAACGTTGTACCGCTCTCCCCGATCGAGATCGATGGTCCAACCGTCAACTTCCCCCGCATACAGATACCCGTTCACGCTACCGATCGGCGCGTAGTACGTCCCCGCCATCGCCGGCACCACGCTCGCTACGACGACCGCCAAGATCCCAATCGCTAACACCGCTGCTTTCTGCTTCAACATGTTCCTGCACCTCCGTGCGTTTGATTGTTTGCTTGCTACACCTCTAGATGTGGAGGAGATTCCGACGAACCTAGCAATAACGCGCGAAAGGTGCTGAAATACGAAGTTTTCGGATGCTTCTGTGCAGCGATGCGGGGCGGCGTAGGGTCTCCTGGACTGCACCCCGCTCGCGCCTGCACGAGCTCAGCCGACTATCTCCAGTCCCCCATCAGGTTGAACGCCGCCCAATACACGGGGTGTTCGTAGCCGGGTGTATTCAGAATCTGAAGCTGTGCGTCCCGCAAGGCCTCGGCTTTGCTGGATCCAGCGTGGATCCCTTCGTAGAACGCAACCATGAGATCGGCGGTCGCTTGCGAGTAGACACTCCACAGGCTGGACAGCACTGCTGATGTTCCGGCATAGAGGAAGGCCCGCGTCAGACCGGAGATCTCGTCCCCCATGGTAAGTGCCTCGAGCTGCTCACTTGATAGCGCAACCTCTTCGCCATCCGGAGCTTCTCGTACCGCGCGAACCTGATCTTCCAGCTCGGCAATTGCTGGGAGAAGGGTTTCGCACGCGCTCAATGTCACGAGATTCGCAGAAAGCGGAATTGAGAACACCTCGTATGTATAGAGATGTCCATCACTATCGTCATCCGGGCTGAGCAGGAGGTAGGAGTACATCGGGTTGATCGCATTGAACGCTCCATGGGTGGAGAAGAGAACGTCGGTGGCGAACGAGGACCGGTTGGAGACCACGGTCTCTGTAGCATTTGAGTCGACATACACCTCTGCGTTGGCGAACAGCGACGCGACACGGAGCGACTCCGTTTGCGCGTCTGGCAGCCGTGCCAACACGGGGTCGCCGGAGTCGGGATCGGCGAAAGCGACGAGTGCTGCCGAATCGGTGGCCGTGGCGGCTTGCTGCACGTAGTTCAGTGTTGCGAGGCTCGGTGCGTAGCTGACCGCATAGCGTTCAATCAGCCGCGTGTGATGCTGTCGATCGCCGCTAACCGACACAAGTGCCTGGAATGGGAGGTAGTACAGGGGGCCCGATGGGATGATTAGTAGGTGTGAGACAGCATCTCCACAATCAGAAGCACGGAGCAGGTCCTCGATGGGGACGACAAGTGTTTCGTACAAGGCTGCAAGGTAGAAGTCGGCTGCAGGGTTCTGAGACTCGATTGCGAAACGACAAGAGATGACCTGATTCATCAGCGTTGTGCGGTCAACAGAAAGCTGTATCGGATCGGCAATCTCGTCCTGGCTGATCACCCAGACATAGACCGCATCGTCGGTTACGAAGTACTCCAGTGCTACGGTACCCACTGGGAGAGAAGCGATGGTTTCGGCAAGATCAGATTCGATGACGTCAGCGTCCACTACACCGGCGCGGATTCCGTACTCTCCTATGTTGTCGAGCACGTCAGCCGGACCTCCTGCGACCAGATCCAGAAACGTGCGGGCGCGACAGCGTTCTGCAATCGGCAGTCCGGCAATCCCCCTCCCTATCTCATACAACAGGCGCACGTAGTCCTCGTAGAGTCCCGCGGTCGAATCGAGAAAGGACTGGCGAAGCTCCTCGGCCTCGATTCCGGAGCGGATCTGTTCCACCCGGCTAACTGCATCGCCAAACAGCAGTTCGGCAGCTTCCAGTTCGCCAAGCCCTACTTGTGCCTTGCCGAGCCACCAGAGAAGCCACCACTCGTACCACGCATACTCCATGTCGCTTGCCATGGTGAGGGCTTCCTCGAGATACGCAAGGCCCGCCTCGTGCTGTCCAAGTGACACGGAGCAAAGGCCCAGTTCGGCAAGCGTGGCCACTGTGTCACTTGCGGCATCCCTCAAACGCGCAATGGACAGCGCCGACGAATACGCCACGATCGCTTCATCGTACTCCCCCATCAGCTCGTGATACCATCCGCTGATGAAGTCGCCATACCAGGCTACCCGTGTGGTCGGATCTTGAATACCATGCATGACCCGCTCGGACTCAAGAAACAGGTCTACAGCTCGTTCGTAGTCGCCGAGCGCGAAATAGCACCCGGCCATCTCGCCCAGCGCGACCCCCTGGACTGCCTTGAAGCCCCCCGATTCGGCCGCGGAGGCGGCGTATTCGATGGAATCGATGCACTGCTGATAGTCGCCAAGATGGTAGTAGCAGATTCCCAACCGATACCAGGCAAGCGCAGCGGATCGTCGGTCGTCGATCGCTTGAGCAGTCTCGATGGCCTGTTCGAACAGCGGCATTGCTTCGGTGTATTCACACAGAGCGCTGTGCAAGAGCCCAAGCTGCATGAGTGCATTCGTTTCATCCGACCGGGCGCGCACCCGGTGAAATAGGTCGATCGCTTGGGAGAAGCACGTCTTGGCTGCTTCGTCGTTGTTGCGCCCTCGGTGGAGGGTCCCCATCTCGACCAGACACTCGGCCTGTTCACGGATCATGCCAAGTAGTCTGTACTCCGCAACTACCTGCCCAAGTAGGTCGATTGCCTCCTGCCACCGATTGATCTCCATGTAACACGTAGCGAGCCGTCGAGTCATGTCGGCGCGTTGTTCCGCAGAGACATACATGCCAAGGACGCTTTCATACGCTGCGACGGCGTCCTCCCATCGCGCGAGCTGTACGTAGTATCCTGCGAGATCTCGCATGACATCCCACTCCAAGCCCCCTTCTCCAGCAGCCTCATACAGAGCAAGGGCCTGTTCCAGTTGAGAGGCAGCACCTACTACATCACCCAACCCACTGTAGACATACTGAAGCTCAATGTGGCTTCGTGCCTGCCCATCGAGTTCTCCGATCGCCGCGTAGTGTTCGACGGCCAATTCGTGATACGCCGCCGCACGGCGGAGATTCTCGCCGGTGGCCTCCATCACCTGGTAACACAGGCCGAGTACGCACAGGCAGTCGGCTTGGCCTTCGTGGTCTCCGCATGACTCGTAGATCGAAAGCGCCTCCTCAAGAAAGGCAATCGCCGCATATGGGTCGTCTTCCCGTAGCTCGCGGCCCCGATCAAGCAGTTCGTTCGCCTCCTCGCGTTGCGCTTCGGTACACGAACCTGAAGCGGGCAACGCTACCCCAGACAGTGCGATCAAGGCCAGCAGAATGACGAGTCCGTTCTTCATCGAAAGAGGCCTTCTTCCGTTCATTCCCATCTCCAGTCTCCCATGAGGTTGAACGCCGCCCAATACACGGGATGCTCGTAGCCGGGTGTATTCAGAATCTGAAGCTGTGCGTTTCGAAGCGCCTCGGCTTTGCTGGCCCCGGCTTGGATCCCTTCGTAGAACGCAACCATGAGATCAGCCGTCGGTTGTGAGTACACGCTCCACAGGCTAGACAGCACTGAAGAGGTTCCGGCGTAGAGAAACGCGCGAGTAAGACCGGAGATCTCATCTCCCATGGTGAGTTCTTCGAGTTGCTCGCGGGTGAGTTCTACGGGTTCGTCCGTCGCCATTCCGCGCGTTGCCCTGACCTCATCCTCCATCTGCGCTATGGATGGAAGCAGTGTTTCGCAAGCGCTCAGAACAACAAGGTCGGCGGACAGCGGAAGGCCGAATACTTCGTACGTATGAAGTCTTCCATCGCTGTCGGCCGTCGGACTCAGCAGGAGATACGAGTACATCGGGTTCACAGGATCGAAGCAGCCGTGAGTAGAAAAGAGAAGATCGGTAGCCAACGAAGATTGGCTCCGAACCACGGTCTCTGTGGCATTCACGTCCAAGTAGACTTCGGACGTGGAAAATAGCGCTGCCACTCGTTGGGATTCGGTTTGCGCGTCCGGGAGCCGGTCGAGTGAAGAGTCGCCGGAGTCGGGATCGGCCAGTGCAAGCAGGAGATCTGTGTCGGTTTCACACGTGTTCGCCTGTGCGTAGCTCAGGGTCACGATGCTCGGTGTGTAACTGACTGCATATCGTTCGATCAGTCGGATGTGATGCTGTCGATCATCGCTGACGGATACGAGAGCCTGGAACGGAAGGTAGTACAACGGACCGGACGGGACAATTATGAGGTGCGGGACCTCCCCTTTGCCGTCTGAAGCGGGAAGAAGATCGCCAATCGGGGCAATGAGCGTATCATGGAGGGCGGCAAGATGAAGATTGGCCGCAGGGTCCTGCGATTCGATTGCCTCACGGCAGGCGATGACCTGTTCGGTCAGATCCTCCCTACTCGTTGCAAGGAGAACTGGATCGCTAATATCACCAGTGCGGATGACCCAAACGTACACATCGTCAAACACGATGAAAAACTCGAGAACCGTGACCTCCTCCGGCAACGATGCAATCATCTCCTGTCCTACGCGCACGACGTCACTTGCGCAAAGGACTCCCGAGTGCAAATCGAGGTTCGGAACCACATCAGACAGGTCTGAAGCAGCTTGTGCGACAGTCTCGACATACGTTCTCGCACGACAGCGTTCCGCGATCCACAGCGTGTCTGCCAATTCCTCCGTGTCGAGAAGCAGCAGCATGTACTCCGTGTAGATCTCCCTGACACGCGGGAAGAAGGACTGCTGGAGAGACTCAACAGTCAATGCGCTGTACACGGCCTCGACAAGATCAATCGCCTCCCGATAGAGCACTCTCGCTTCTTCCGTGTGGGCATCCGCCCAATAGCAGTTGCCAAGCTGCCTGCAGAGATCGACTTGCATGTATCGAGCGTCGATCTCCCGCGCAATGTCAAGGCTCGCCTTCAAACTGTCGATCCCTGCTTCCCGCTCTCCAAGCTCTAGCTGTATGTTGCCGAACGTCATCAATCCATTGCATTCAATGCGTGGAGCATCGGTCTCCTCGCCGATGCGGATGATTTCGTGCGCGTATGCGCGTGCCTGCTCGAAATCGCCCTGGATACGCGAGCAATCGACCAGCCTCGCGAGGCAGTCCGCCTCTGAGTTGCTCCCCAACTCCCGGAACAGGTTCAACGCCTCCTCAAGGAGCGGCAGGGCAGCCTCCGCGTTCCCTTCAACGAGAAACGGGTCCGCGGCGCCAGCCAATGCGTTCGCTAGAATCCACGGAATGTCGAGCGTTCTCGCGATCTCAAGACCTTGTGCGAAGATCTCCGTTGCTCGGTCGACGTCTCCAAGCTGGATGTAGTACGTTCCCAGCCGTTCGAGAGTCATCGCTACGCTGTCCATGGCTTCGAGTTCCTGGAAGACGTCCAGTGCCGTCACGCAGCAGTCGACGGCTTCCTGAAATCGCCCGCGTATCTCGTAGACACACGACAGCGAGACGAGCGCCTCCGCTTCGCCGCGTTCGTCTCGAAGGCTCTGGAACTGCTCCAGAGCAGCCGTACCTAGAGACTCCGCTTGATCGTACTCGGCGACGTCAAGGTGGCAGTTGGCGCGCATGAGCAAGGCCCAGTTGGCACCCAGCCAGTCATGGATGGAACGGTACGTGAACTCGGCCTGCCTTGCGTAGAACAGCGCCTCGGAATACTCCGACACCGCTTGATAGCAGTACGCAAGTGTGAGTAGCGCATTGGCTTCCCCCGCTTCGTCCTGCGCTGCCTGGAAGGCCGTGAGAGCGCGGCGGACAACGAAGATCGTCTCCGCAGGATCGGTTGCTGAGAACTCGTCTGCCAACGCAAGCAGACAGTGGCCTTGAGCACGCAACGCCTCGATCTCTCCAGCTTCGTCTGAAAGAGCTACGAAGGTCGCTTCCGCCACTTCCAAGTACGGAAGTGCAGATGATGGACTGCCTGCCGACATGTATGCCGATCCGAGTCCCACGTTACACCAGGCCGTAAGCTCAAGATCGCCGATCTCAGCTGCGATTCCTTCGGCCTCCAGGAGCGTCGCAATCGCGCTGTCAATCTCGCCGAGCTCGATCTGCGTTACGCCGATGTAATGGAGCGTCTCCGCTTCGCCCGATCGATTGTCTGCAGTACGGAACAGCTGGAGCGCCCTCTCGTACGCATCGAGCGCTGTAGCATACTCCTGAGCGGAAAATGCCTCATCGCCGTTTCCGAACAGGTCGTACGCGTCCGCTGAGTCGGCTGCAGTAGCAATCCGGATGGTATCGATGCGAAGATCCGGCTCGTGCCCGCACGTTTCGTACGAGACACCTCCACTCAAAAGCGGCACTGCAGTGTCTTCATATCGGATGACCCGTTGTCCGTCGAGGTACACAGACAGGTCCGGCCCGATGCCAACCATCGTGATGTCATACCACGCCGCGGAGCTCATGCGGCATGACGAAGTTGCGAGCGTTGTACGAATTCCCCATGGCCGTTCCTTGCCAAGATACAGTGAACCGTCTTCGAGGCCGACGAAGTAGCGCCCCTCCGTACACTGCCTGAACGACAGCGTTACCCCACCGTGGGCTACTCTCACACGCGATGAGAAAGCGAAATCTGTCCACGTGAGTTCCAGAGGGATTGAGGCCCAGCAATTGCAGGTAAGCTGGAGATACCCGCTTTCGGCTTCGAGGATGTGGTTCCAACCTGACGCATCCAGTTGAGCGGTGAGTGATGTGGTATCCCAATCTTCACCAAATGCTTCTTCGAAGACCGAGATCCAGGTTGATGGGAGAAAGCCCTGGATGTCTGCCGCCCTTACTTGGTTAGCCTGTCCCAGGTGCAGCACGACAATCACGGTAATCGCAAACACGGCCAAGGGAACTCCAGACAAGCAGTGTCTTTGAGTCATTCGTTCCCTTCCAGCACCGCTTGGATGGCTTGGTAGACGTCGATCGCGGATACCGTGTTGCCGCAGCTGTCTGTTGTAACTGTCGCGGTCTCCTGAAGGATTGTCACCGCCTGTTCTGGCGATAGGTTTGAATCCACCGAGCGGAGCAACGCAATCGCACCGGCGACATACGGGGCTGCAGCTGAGGACCCATAGAAGACCGAATACGCGGTACCGCGTACACCGTCGGGTGCACACAGATCCGGTTTGACGACCCCACCGTTTGTCGGTCCGCGAGAGCTGTAGCTTCGCAACTCCAACGTATCGAACGATACAGCTCCCACGGTAATTGCCAGTGGATGGGTCGCCACTTCACGCACGCTACCGCATTGCGTCGAGTGCTCAACGTACCCGAATGGGCCGTCTGCATTGATGGCGAACAGGCTGAACTCAATGGGATCCATCGCCGCATCATGTTCAGTCACGGCGCGATTGGTGACGCGAACGCAGTAGTACCCTGTCAACGGTATCGTGAACGGGAGCCACCCCCCGGGGATGCTTTCAGCTGGATTCCCGGTCCCTCCATACTGGGGCGCACGTGACTCACCAACAGGTATACCGTACGTCTCATCGAGAATGTAGAGATCGAGGTCCTCATAGTGAACTTCCGCGTCCCAGTCATCCCACTCGACGAAGACCGTGATTCGCTCACCGCCCCGCGCATAGAAGCGAAGCGTGTTTCTATCCCATGCATCGGTTGCGCCGGGTGTAAAGTCGTGATGCCCGTCGCCGTCAGCATCCGAGAACGTGCCGGTGTAGTGCCACCGATCAGATCCCGTGCCGCCTGCCCAGTTCCCGGACGCAACGACAAATGCTGCATCCGACCC
>Ga0272442_10004285_pt1 | contig 19592 bp, 23 predicted proteins | sample SSMForm2O_FD_200262 | JGI IMG/M metagenome (GOLD analysis project Ga0272442, IMG submission 200262) | Marine sediment archaeal communities from Little Sippewissett salt marsh, Falmouth, MA, United States - SSM-Form-2O | ecosystem: Environmental > Aquatic > Marine > Wetlands > Sediment ... | reverse complement strand
TTCTTTCCAATAAGGGCTCGCAGAGGCGCAGGCGGCTGAAAGCGCTTTCCGACGAGAACAGGACTATTATAATATACGAATCCCCGCACCGCCTCCTTAAGACGCTCGGGGATATGCTTGAGATATTAGGCGACATACAGGTCGTCTGCGCCAGGGAACTGACGAAGAAATTCGAGGAAATAAGGCGCGAAAGAGTGAGCGAAAGCATAAGGCATTTTTCGAATACAAAGGTGCGGGGCGAGTTTATAATTATTTTTCACCCGCGCGCATAAAAAAGGGGACAGGCTACTTTTTCCACTAGACGCATAAAAAAGGGGACAGGCTACTTTTTCCACTAGAACAAGGCTAGAAAAAGTAGCCTGTCCCCTTTTTTGCGCCTTTTTTGCTTGACATAAAAGGGGCAAAATAGTATAATACCTTTTAAATAAAGACCTTTTAAACCGGCCCGGAGAGGCCGGTAAAGGAGACAAGATGGTTACAAAGCAAGGACAAGATATGGCCCGTTCGCTTATATAGCGGCGGGTATTTTTTTGTCCGGAGGGGTTATGAAGCTTAAGGAAAAGGCCAGGATACTGGACAGCGAGGGCATGCAAAGGGCCGTGAGACGCATTTCTCACGAGATACTGGAAAAAAACAAGGGGGCGGAGGGCCTCATTATTATAGGCATACGCAACCGCGGCGAATATCTCGCCAATAGAATCGCCTCTTTGATCAAAAAGGCCTCCGGCTCCAAAGTGCGGCTGGGCATTTTAGACATAACCCTTTATAGAGACGACCTTACGCAGGTGGCGGAGCAGCCGGTCCTCAAAGAGACCAATATAGATTTCGACATAACCGGCAAAAGGGTGGTGTTGATAGACGATGTCCTGTTCACGGGCCGCACCGTGCGCTGCGCGATGGACCAGCTCGTGGATTTCGGCAGGCCCGCGGTTATCCAGCTGGCGGTGCTTGTCGACAGGGGGCATAGGGAGCTTCCTATAAGGGCGGATTATGTGGGTAAAAACGTCCCGACTTCGCTTGATGAAGTCGTCGAGGTCAGGATGAAGGAGGCGGACGAAAAGGATGAGGTCGTTATATGCGAAATGAAACGAAGTTAGAGGAAAAGACGGCAAAACAGGATAGGGCGGCATCCAAGCAGGCCGCGACATGGGCCAAAAAGGACCTGTTGGGCCTTGAATATTTGACCGCGGGGGAGATCGAGCTTATACTGGAGAACGCGAAGTCCTTTAAGGAGGTCCTCGGCAGGCCGTTAAGAAAGGTGCCGTCCCTGCGCGGTAAGACAGTCGTAAATCTTTTTTATGAACCTTCCACCAGGACCCGCACGTCTTTTGAGCTCGCGGCGAAGCGGCTTTCGGCGGATGTCATCAACATAATGAAGGAATCATCAAGCATACAGAAGGGCGAGACACTGGTCGATACGGGCAGGAACCTGGAGGCCCTGAAGATAGACATCATAGTGGTAAGGCATGGGGCTTCGGGAGCGGCGATGATGCTCTCCAGGGCCGTTGATATAAGCGTGGTCAACGCCGGCGACGGGTGGCACGAGCATCCGACCCAGGCCCTGCTCGATATTTTTACGTTGAGGCAGAGGCTGGGTTCGATAAAGGGCGTGAATGTCAGCATCATAGGCGATATAGCCCACTCCAGGGTCGCGCGTTCGAATATATGGGGGCTTACGAAACTGGGCGCGAACGTCACCGTGTGCGCGCCGAAAAAACTGATACCCGCGGCGATAGAAAAAATGGGGGTGAGGGTTACCAGCGATGTGGATGACGCGCTCAAAAAGGCGGACGCCATCAATGTGCTGCGCATGCAGTTTGAGAGAGACGGGGAGAGCGCGTTCCCCTCGAAAATGGAGTATTTCAAGACATTCGGCATAACAGAGGAAAGACTTAAAAGAGCCAAAAAGGGCATAGTCGTTATGCATCCCGGGCCCATAAACAGGGGGGTCGAGATGTCCGGCGAGGTCGCCGACGGCACTAATTCGGTCATACTGGAACAGGTTACCAACGGTATAGCGGTGAGGATGGCGGTTTTGTATCTCATAGCGCACGCCAGATATAACAAGCGGTGACCCTATTCGGTTCGGGTCCGGACGCCTTAGAGGCGGGGAATGGCATGATAATAAAAAACGGGCACATCATAGATCCCGCGAATAAAAGGGACGGCGTTTTCGATATCCTCATAAAAGGCGGCAGGATAGAAAAGGTGGAGCGCGTCATAAAGGCCAAGGACGAAGATATTGTAGACGCCGACGGCAAGATCGTCTCGCCGGGGCTTATTGATATGCATGTGCACCTGAGAGAGCCGGGCAGGGAGGACAACGAGACAGTGGCCTCGGGCACGGCCGCCGCCGCGGCTGGAGGCATTACGAGCGTCTGCGCGATGCCGAATACGCAGCCGGCCATGGACAGCGCCGCGAATATAAAAGGGCTCAAGCGGATTATAAAAAAAGACGCCCTGTGCAACGTGTTTATAATAGGGGCCATCACGCTGGATAGAATGGGTGAACGGCTTACGGATATGGAGGCGATGAGGGGAGAGGGGGTAACGGCCCTTTCGGACGACGGAGACACGATACAGGATGAGGTATTGATGCTTAACGCCTTTAAAAGCGCGAAAAAAAATGGCCTTCTTTTGATATCTCATTGCGAGGATAAGGGCATTTCGAAAAACGGCGTCGTCAACGAAGGCATAATAGCGACGAAATTGGGCCTGCGCGGCATTCCCAGGGAGGCGGAATACGGCTTTGTGGAGCGCGATATACGTTTGGCCGGCAAGGCGGGCGCGAGGCTTCATATAGCGCATGTAAGCTGTAAAGAGTCGGTGGATATAATAAGGAAGGCCAAGAAGAAGGGCGTTGCCGTAACCGCCGAGACGGCCCCGCATTATTTCAGCCTGGATGAGGACGCCTGCGTTACATACGACACGCGCGCTAAGATGAACCCGCCGCTGCGTTCGGCCGAAGACGTCAAGGCCGTTAAGCGGGGCCTTCGCGACGGTACGATCGACGCCATAGCGTCGGACCACGCCCCGCACGGCAAGCACGAGAAGGAGATAGAGTTTGAGCTCGCGGCGTTCGGCATAATAGGGCTGGAGACGTCGCTGGCCCTGGCCGCCGCGCATCTGGCGGGCGAGGAAGGCTTCTCCTGGGCCAGGTTGATAGAGCTGATGTCCGTCAACCCGGCCCGTATATTAGGGCTTGGCGGCAAAGGGCGGCTTTCGCCCGGCATGGACGCCGATATAACGATAATAGACCCGCAGCGCGCGTGGATTTATGCGAAGGATTCGATAAAATCGAAAAGCAAAAATTCGCCTTTCATAGGACGCAGGTTTAAAGGAAAGGCGGAGACCGCGATAGTCGGAGGAAGGACGCGCGACGGCCGGTACCGGCGCCCTTAGGAGGGCATATGCCTTACATTATGGACCTGCATGTGCATTCAAAATATTCCAGGGCGACAAGCAAGGACATGGATATAGGGCACCTGAGCGAATGGGCGCGGATAAAAGGCATAAACATGCTTGGCACCGGCGACTTTACACATCCGGAATGGCTGAAGGAGCTAAAGGAAAATCTGGAAGAGTCGGAATACGGGATATACACGCATAAAGGCATCGATTATGTCCTTTCGGCGGAGGTGTCGAACGTATATTTTAAGAACGGACGGGTGCGCAAGGTCCACAATGTCCTCATAGCGCCTTCTTTCGCCGTGGCGGAGGATATCAATAAGATGCTTTCGGAGCACGGGCGGCTTGAGGCGGATGGCCGGCCCACGCTCAGCCTCGAATGCGACAAGATGGTAAAGGCGCTCCTTAAGATAAGCGGCGACATTATGATTATACCCGCGCACATATGGACGCCGCACTTCGGCGCCCTGGGCTCTAATTCCGGCTTCGACAGGATCGAGGAATGTTTTGGGGGCGAGTGTATTCATATAACGGCGCTTGAGACCGGCCTCTCGAGCAACCCGCCGATGAACTGGCGGCTGTCCGCGCTGGATAAATATTCGCTTGTCTCCAACTCCGACGCGCATTCGCCGTCCAAGATAGGCAGGGAGGCGAACGTATTCGATAAAAAAATCGGCTACAAGGAATTGAGAGACGCCTTAAGGAAAAAAGACAAAAAAAGATTTATGTACACGATCGAGTTTTTTCCAGAGGAAGGCAAGTACCATTGGGACGGGCACCGCAAATGCGGGGCGCGCCTCTCGCCGGAGGAAGCGGCGAAGATAAATTACAGGTGCCCCACATGCGGAAAGAAATTGACTATAGGCGTTATGAATAGGGTCGGGCAGCTTGCCGACAGGCCGGAGGGTTTTACGCCCGAGGACGCGCCCGGATATAAAAGCCTCATCCCCCTGGTAGAGATAATAGCGGACGCCATGGAGGTCGGCAGGGAGTCCGTCGCGGTGGGCAGGGAATACAACGCCCTCATACGGCGGCTGGGCAGCGAATTCGGCATCCTCCTTTTTATCCCTAAAGAGGAGATTATGGAAAAATGTCCCCCGAAGATAGCCAGAGGCGTAATAAACGCGAGGGAGGCGAGGGTAAGCGTAGTGCCCGGGTATGACGGGGTATACGGCAAGATAACTATATTTGACCCCGGCGACAAAGAGGAAAAACAGCTTACATTCTTTTAGATTATGATAAAACGGGTATCGGCGAAAATCATATCTCATAAAGAACTGAAAAGGGGCTGCTTCAGGATGCGTCTCGAGGAGCCGCATATCGCGAGGCGGGCGCGGCCCGGGCAATTTATACACGTGCGCTGCGGTTCTTCCACGGACCCGCTTTTAAGAAGGCCGTTTAGCGTCCACAGGACGGGCGAGAACGATATAGACATACTTTATAAAGTAGTCGGCAAGGGCACGGAGATCTTATCCGGGAAGAGGGCCGGCGAGAAAATAGATATTATGGGCCCGCTCGGAAACGGGTTCGACATATATAAAGACAGCGCGGCGTTGACGATGCTGGTCGCCGGCGGGATGGGCGTGGCCCCGCTTTTGGGACTGGCGGAGAGGATTTCGCGGAATTCGTCGAGTTCGCGGAATTCGCCCGGCCGCCCCGGGGGCCGGCTTATAGCGGTTTTGGGCGCGAAGACGAAGGACGGCCTGCTCTGCGCGGATGAGCTTAGGGCGCTCGGCGCCGAGGTCTATGAGGCCACGGAGGACGAGAGCGGGCCCGTAAAAAAGGCCCTCGCCACCGAGGTCGCGTGCGATGTGGCCAAGGCCAAAAATCTCGCGAGGCGCGAGATATGCGTTTACGCCGCCGGGCCTATCGGCATGGTGAAAGAACTGTGCTCCGCGATGCGTGGATGCGGAAGGCGCTCTCAGGTGTCTCTGGAGGAAAAGATGGCGTGCGGCCTGGGCGCGTGCCTGGGATGCGTAGTCGAGACGCGCGCGGGCTATAAAAGGGTCTGCAAGGACGGACCGGTTTTTAATATGCGGGATATTTTATGAAGCCGAATTTAAAAGTGAAGATCGGGGGCCTGAATCTGAAAAATCCCGTGATGGCGGCCTCGGGCACGTTCGGGTACGGGACGGAGTTTGAGGACGTTGCCGATATAAAGGCCCTCGGCGCTATCGTTACAAAGACGATAACCCCCCGCGCGCGCTCCGGCAACAGGCCTCCGCGCATCGCTGAAACGGCCTCGGGTATGCTGAACGCGATAGGCCTCGAAAATCCCGGCGCGGAGGAATTCATCAAAAAAACGCTTCCGTCTTTGAAGAGATTCAAGATACCCGTCATCGCCAGCATAGCCGGAGACAGCGCGGGGGAATACAAACGCCTCGCCGCCATGATGGATACGGCCGACGGCGTGGCGGCGGTGGAGATTAATATATCGTGCCCCAACGTCCGCGACGGCAGGATATTCGCGCGCGACGAAGGGCTTACGGCGAAGGTCGTCAGGGGCGTGAGAAGGGCCACGCGCAAGACGGTCATAACAAAATTATCCCCGAACGTGACGGATATAGCCGCGATAGCGAAGGCCGCGGAGGCGGCCGGCAGCGACGCCGTATCCTTGATAAACACGATAAGGGCGATATCCGTTGATATAGAGAAAAGGGAAAGCGTCTTGGGCAATGTCACCGGCGGATTGAGCGGCCCGGCGATAAAGCCGATAGCGCTGCAAATGGTCCGCGATGTGTACGCGCGATGCGGCATACCTATTATAGGCGCAGGCGGCATAATGGACTGGCGTGACGCCGTCGAGTTTATCCTGTGCGGCGCCTCGGCCGTAAGCGTCGGGACGGCCAATTTTGTCAATCCGGACGCGGCCGCCGAGACGGCAAAAGGCATGGAGCGTTATTTGCGGGAGAAAAAAATCAGGGATATTTCGGAGCTTATCGGAGGACTGAGGAGATAAATGGCCAGAGAAGAGAGAATAATAGTAGCGCTTGATGTAAGCAGTATAGAAGAGGTCGAGGCCCTCGTCGATAAATTGAGGCCGTCGGTAAAGATATTCAAAATCGGCAGCGAACTCTTTACCGCCTGCGGCATACGGGCGGTTGAGGTCATCAGGCGCAAGGGGTGCAAGGTGTTTTTGGATTTGAAATACCACGACATCCCGAATACGGTTATGAAGGCGGCCAGGAGCGCGGCGAAACAGGGTATAGATATTATCACGGTCCACGCGCTCGGCGGGCTTGAGATGATGAAGAAGGCCTCTCAGGCGGCCAGGGAAGAGGCCGCGCGCCTGCAGGCGTCCCCGCCGCTGATTCTGGGCGTCACGGTGCTCACGAGTATGGATAAAAAGGACCTCCGCTCGGTGGGGATTTCCGGCTCTCCGGATGAGGAAGTTATCAGGCTTGTCGGGCTCGCCGAAAAGGCGGGGCTTGACGGCGTGGTGGCGTCGGCGCGGGAAATAGAGTCGATAAGGAAAAACGTCAAGGGCGATTTTCTTATAGTAACCCCCGGGATAAGGCCTTCGTGGGCGGGCAGGAGCGATCAGAAAAGAACGGCCACGCCCAAAGAGGCGATAGAGATGGGCGCCGACTATCTTGTGATAGGCAGGCCCATAACCGCGCAGGAGGATCCCCAGGCGGCCGCCGAAAGGATAATAGAGGAGATAAAAAATTGAGACAGCTCGGAAAAGACGAGATTATGAATATGTTCGCGAAGACAGGCGCTCTGCTTGAGGGGCATTTCAGGCTTTCAAGCGGCCTGCACAGCGGGCGGTATCTGCAATGTGCTCTGCTTCTACAGCATCCCGAATACGCGGCGAGGTTGGGCGCGGCTATCGCCGGGAGATTTAAAGGCAAAGAGATTACATGCGTGGCGGGGCCGGCCCTGGGGGGCATAGTTATAGCCCATGAGACGGCGAGGGCGCTCGGCGTAAGGTGCGTCTTCGGCGAGCGCGAGGACGGCAGGATGGTCTTTCGCCGCGGATTTAAATTGACCGCGCGCGACAAGGTATTGGTGGTGGAGGATGTGGTGACCACCGGCAGGTCTATAAAGGAACTGATCGAGGCGATAAAGGCAGGCGGCGCCGCCGTCACCGGCATAGGGGCGATTGTGGACAGGAGCTCCGGAGGTCTCAAGCTTGATTGCGCTATGGAAGCCCTTGCGGTTTTGGATATACCTACCTTGGATCCTTCCGAATGTCCCCTCTGCGAAAAAGGCATACCTTTGGTTAAACCGGGCAGCAGGAAATAATCTCAAGACATCAGGGTACAGGGTTCAGTAAAGCATTAACAAAGCCTTGTGTAGACCTGTCCCCATATGCGACGACCGTCCCCAAAACAAATGTTGCTTTGTATTTGCTTTTCGGGAGGTTTTATAATATAATTATGTTAAAATAGGGATAAGTGAGATGGGAAAGTTCAACGTGACTGCCGTGTCTGTCGAGGAACTGTTGTATGAGGGCGCCGCGGATGAGATAATAGCGCCGGGGGAGGAAGGCGGCATGAGTATATTTTCGCGCCATGCCCCGGTCCTCGCCGCTTTGAAAAAAGGCATCCTAAGCATTATAGACGGGCCCTCGAAAAAGGACTTTGAGATAAAAGACGGTTTTATCGAGGTCTCCGCGAAACAGGGGAATAGCGCCTCAGGCGGGGCGGGCAGTTTTGTGAACATATTCGTGAGGACGGCCTGAATGGCCGGCAAAGACGGCATTTTTTATTATTTCACCCTGATTACGCAGTTGGGCCTGACCGTTATAATTACTATCCTCGTCGGACTGGGCATAGGCCTTCTTCTTGATAAGTTTTTCGGCGGCAGGGGCGTTTTCACGACTCTATTTATAATAATAGGGGTCATCGCCGGTTTTATGAACGCCTATAAAGATATAATGAGAGGCGAAAGATGAGTCCGTATTTACCTTCGGGAGCTCCCCCGGAATACATGATCTATAAGATAAACATAATGAAAAAATCACTTTTCCTGGTCCTCGCGGGTTCTTTCGCGTCGCTTTTTTTCTCCCGGCAGTTTTCCCTCGGTTTTTTTGTGGGCGGGGCTGTATCCGTGGCGAATTTTTCCCTCCTTGCCGGGTATATCCTGAGGATGAGAGGCCTTTCTTCGCGGAAGGCCAGAGGTTTTATCGTAAGTAGATTTCTTGTTATGTATTTGATAATGGCGGTGACGCTTTTTATAGGCATAACCAAGGGGCTTGTGGTTTTTACGGCCGCGGCGCTTGGCCTTCTTGCTGTTAAATTCGCGATATTTTTAAACGGTATACCGAAGAGATATGTTGAATCAATCTGACATTGTTACGATAACCTCATTTATCGCCGCCGGCTTATGCATGGGGTTGGGTGCCATAGGCACGGCAATAGGGATAGGGGCTATCGGCGGATACGGCATCAGCGGGATGAGCGAAAGCCCTAAGCAGGAGGGCGTGCTTTTAAGGACCATGCTTATCGGGATGTCTATTGCCTCTACCACGGCCATATACGCGCTTGTAATCGGCATCCTTTTGATATTCGTGGTTACCCAAGGAGTGGGATAATTGGAAAACGTCTCCGAGATACCCGCCAGGATCGTGCATATACCGCTGCTTGGCTCGGATGTCGCGTTAAATACCGGCACGCTGCTGAGCACGTGGGTAATTATATCGCTGATGCTTGTTTTCGCCCTGCTGATAAGGCCGCGCGTAAAGAGGATACCGGGCCGCCCGGCCGTGTTTTTCGAAATCATCTACGGGTCGTTTCTGGATATGGCGAAGGAGGCGCTGGGCGAGGACGGAAAAAGATTTACGCCGCTCATCTTCACTCTTTTTTCGTTTGTGCTTTTATGCAACTGGGCGGGGGTGATCCCGGGCGTCAAAAGCCCGACATGGGATTTAAACACATGCCTGGGTCTCGGGCTGATGGTATTCGTTATATCGCACGCGGCGGCGGTTTCACACAAAGGCCTCAAGAAATATCTCCTTGATTACACAAAGCCGTTTTTCCTGTTCCTGCCTCTCAATATTGTGGGGGAATTGGGCAAGGTCATATCCCATTCTTTCCGGCTTTTCGGAAATATATACGCCGGCGCCGTCATACTCGCGCTGGCCGGACCGGTGACGATAAAGGTCTTTAACTCGCTGGGCCTGCCGTCCTTTAGCGCATCGCCGGTATTGGTATGCGGATATATGATACTGCAGGGGTTTTTCGGGCTTTTTATCGGAACGGTTCAGGCCCTGGTTTTCGCGCTTCTCGCGTTGACGTATATCGCGGTCTTGAGGGAGGCGTAGGATAAGATCACCGCGAACCGTTTCCGGTTTATAAAAAAATAACTTTACACTTTTAACGACGTTAAAAGTGTAAAGTTAAGATGTTCGTCCGAAGGACGAAGGGGACAGGTCTAAGTTCGGAGCGGGGACAGGTTTAGCTTTGCGGCGAGAACCGTCCCCAAAAAGCCCTCGCAGGCGGGGATGGTTGAGGGAAGGAGGAAAATATGGAACTAGCACACGCGGCCGAAGTCGTAAAAAGCGCGGCGGCGGCAATGCCTATCGACGGCAGGGTAATCATAAGGGCTGCGGCGCTTTTGGGCGCGGGTATATGCATGGGCGCCGGCGCGATAGGCCCGGGCATAGGAGAGGGCATAGTGGGCGGCAAGGCGTGCGAGGGTATCGCGAGGCAGCCGGAGCTGCAGGGCGTGCTTACCAGGACGATGCTGATCGCCGATGCCATTGCCGAGACGACAGGCATATACGCGCTTGTCGTAGCGCTGCTTTTAATATTTGTAGTAAGTTAGCCGCGGACAAAGGCGCGGGTACAGCCGCGGGCGCGGAAACCGCGTTCCACCTCGTAGGTGGAGATGGTTAAGCCGAGGCGCGGAGGCGAAGGACGCAAAGGTATTTTTATGAGTTTGAATTTCACGATGGCGCTGCAGATAATAAGCTTTCTTATACTTCTGGGGCTGCTTACCAGGTTTTTATATCGGCCTTTTATGAAATATCTGGACGGGCGCGCCGATGACCTCGGCCGGCTTATCAGGGGCACCGAGGAAGACAGGAAGAAGGCCGAAGAGGGCCTCCGCGCCTCCGCGGAGGAACTAAGGAAGACAAAGAAAGAGATAATAGGCCTTAAGGAATCCGCCGCGCGCGACGCCGACAGGGAAAAAATAAAGACACTCGAGGAGGCGAAAAAAGAGGCCCTGTCTATAATCGAGAGGGCGCGCCTCGACGCCATAAAGGAGCTCAAAACGGCGAAGGACGAAGTGCGGGAGGAAATAGCGTCTTTGTCCGTAGAGATGGCGAAGAAGATTTTAAATCGCGAGATAAAGGAGAAGGACCACAGGAGACTGATAGAGGAATCGATAAGAGAGCTGACTCGCCAGCGGACTCAAGGACAGGGCGGACGGTTTTGACGCCGCGTAAAAAATCAAAAAAGGACCCGGCCGGATGAAGGACGAATCGGAACTTTTGCATGACAGGTACGCGAGGGCGCTTTATTTGAACGCGGAGGAAAGGGGCGTCGCGGATAAGGTCTTAGGCGAGCTTGAGGCGTTGAGCGCGGAGTGGCTCGCGGATAGGGCGTTCGTCACATTTTTGACGCATCCGCTGATAACGCCCGATGAGAAAAAATCCGTTATCGAAAAGCTGCTCAAGGCCAAGAGATGCTGCGGGACGATGATAGATTTTTTGAAGGTCCTTATAGACAACGGGCGCGAAGACCTCCTGCACGCCGTGTTTTTAAGATACCGGGACATTCACGAGGAGTCCATGCGCAGCTTGAGGATATATGTGGAGGCACCGGTTAAGGTTACGCGCGGAGAGAAGGCGCTTTTGGCAAGGGCGTTGAGGGCAAAATTTTCCGCGCGCAAGGCGGAAAAAATCAATATGGAAATTAAAGAAAATCCCGGCTTGATAGGCGGGCTATTCGTGAAATACCAAGACAGGATCTACGATTTTTCCGCCAAGGGCCATTTAGACAATCTAAAAAAGGCGATAAATAGATGAAGATAAGACCCGAAGAAATAACCTCGATTATAAAAAAAGAGATACGGGACTACGAAAAAAGAGTAGATACGGCCACGGTGGGCACTGTGCTTGAGGTAGGCGACGGTATCGTGAAGGTATACGGCCTGGATAATGCCATGGCGGGCGAGATACTGGCGTTTCCGAACGGCCTGTCGGGGATGGTGCTGAATTTGGAAGAAAAGACGGTAGGGGCGTGCGTGTTCGGCGACGATTCGATGATCAAGGAAGGGGACCAGGCGCGCCTGACGGGCAAGATAGCCCAGGTGGTTACCAGCGACGCGCTTAAAGGCAGGGTGATTGACTCACTCGGCAGGCCGCTCGACGAGAAAGGCGCGATAACGCACGGACAGGTGCGGCCGATAGAGCAGCCCGCCCCCGGGGTAGTTGTCAGGCAGCCGGTCAAGGAGCCGCTTGAGACAGGCATAAAGGCCGTCGATTCCATGATACCGATAGGCCGGGGGCAGAGGGAGCTTATCATAGGCGACAGACAGACGGGCAAGACCGCCTTGGCCATCGATACCATAATAAATTCCAAAGGCAAAAACCTTGTGTGCATATATGTGGCCATCGGGCAAAAAAGTTCGACGGTCGCCGGTATCATAAACAAACTTAAGCGCTACGGCGCTATGGAATATACCATTGTGGTGAGCGCGACCGCCAACGACCCGGCGCCTATGCGCTATCTCGCGCCATATACCGGCTGCACCATAGGCGAGCATTTCAGAAACAAGGGTCAGCACGCACTTATTATTTACGACGACTTGACAAAGCATGCCCAGTCCTACAGAGAGCTGTCGCTTCTCTTGAGGCGCCCGCCGGGTAGGGAGGCGTATCCCGGCGACATATTCTATACCCACGCGCGCCTGCTTGAAAGGGCCTGCAAGTTCAGCGACGAGTTTGGCGGGGGCTCTTTGACAGCCCTGCCTATAATAGAGACGCAGGCCGGCGACGTTACAACGTATATCCCCACCAATGTCATATCGATAACGGACGGCCAGATATATCTTGAGTCCCAGCTTTTTCATCAGGGGGTGAGGCCGGCGATAAACGTGGGGCTTAGCGTATCAAGGGTAGGCGGGAACGCGCAGGTAAAGGCGATGAAGCAGATAGCGGGGTCTTTGAGGCTGGACCTCGCGCAATACAGGGAGATGGAGACCTTCGCGCAATTCGGCACGGAACTCGACGCCTCCACCCTCAAACAGCTCGAAAGAGGCAAGAGGCTCGTCGAGATTTTGAAACAGCCGCAGTACGTTCCTCTGCCCATGGAAAACGAAATCGCCATAATCTTCGCCGGCGTGAACGGCCATATGGATGATATAGACCTAAAAGACATACAACGTTTCGAGAAGGAGCTTTTTGAGTATATGAATGATGAAAAACGCGATTTGATGGGCAGGATACGGCACGATAAGTTTATATCCGATGTGCTCGCGAAAGACCTGAACGAGGCCATAACGGAATTCAAGAAAAGGTTTATAAGGATGTAGCTATGGCCACGCCGAGAGAGATAAAATTGAGGATAGGCGCGGTCGAAAAGATAAGAAAAATCGCCAGCGCCCTCGAGGTGGTCTCTCTGACGCGGCTGAGGCGCATAGAGACGAAGACCGAAAAGGCCGGCCGCTATTTTGACTCCATAAGAGAACTCGCGTTCGATATAAGCAATAACCTCGTATATGAGGCGCACCCGTTTTTACGGGCCCGCCCGGAGGAAAAGATAAAAAGACGCGCGATAATCGCCGTTTCATCCGATAAAGGCCTGTGCGGCGATTTCAATACCAATATAACCAGAGAAATCAATCTGCTTTTGTCGGAAAAAAACGGGGCGGGGCTCGTCGTGTTCGCGATAGGGAAAAAGGCGGGTTCTTTTTTGAGAAGAAAAGGCCTGGCCCCTAAGGCCGAATACGCGTCCTCGTCGAAAGACATCGATTACATGAACGTGGGCTCGGAGATAGCGGCGATGGTCGCGGATATGTTTTTGAAAAAAGATATAGACGAGGCGGTTATTATATATAACCGCTTCAAAAGGCAGTTTTTGGGAAGACCAAGACGGCTTCGCATCCTGCCGCTTAAGATAAAGGGCTTTTCGATAAAAAGGGTGAGGGATTACATGTATGAACCCGGGCCATACGCGGTCCTGGACAGGCTTTTGATGAGGTATATCGCCAATCAGATAGGGCAGGTCATACTGGAATCCGGTGCCGCCGAGGAGATGGCGCGCATGCTCGCGATGAAAAAGGCGCGTGACAACGCCGAAGAGGCGATCGGGGCGTTAAACAGGACGTATCACAAACAGCGGCAGATGCGCATCACAAGAGAGCTTATCGACATAGCGACGGCCGCGAATGCGTGATCAAGAAAGGCGACGGATGAAAGCCGAAGGAAGGGTTAAGACGGTAATAGGGCCTGTGGTGGAGGTGGAATTCGAAAAGGGGCGGGTCCCTGCCATCAATAACGCGCTCAAGGTAATCCGGGAGGGCGCGCCCGGAGGGAAAAATAACGGCCAGGACCTCATACTTGAGGTCCTTCAGCATGCCGGCGACAATGTGGCCAGGGCGATCGCTATGTCGTCCACGGACGGCCTGAGGCGGGGTATGGCGGCGCTTGACACAGGGGCCCCCATCACCGTTCCCGTGGGGGATGAGGTACTGGGCAGGATGTTCGGCGTTACAGGAGACATTATCGACGGGGGAAAACCGCTCGCCGATGATATAAAACGGCGTTCGATCCATAACGATTCGCCGGCCCTGGAGGAGCAGGAGCCGACGGACATTATGTTCGAGACAGGAATAAAGGTTATAGATCTGCTTGCCCCTTATCCCAAAGGCGGCAAGGTGGGGTTGTTTGGCGGCGCCGGCGTCGGCAAGACAGTCATAATAATGGAGCTAATACGGAGTATCGCTATCGAACACGGCGGCGTAAGTATATTCGGGGGCGTGGGGGAGCGCTCGAGGGAAGGCAATGACCTTTGGCTTGAGATGAAGAAATCCGGCGTTTTAGAGAAGACCGCCCTTGTCTTCGGGCAGATGAACGAGCCGCCCGGGGCCCGATTCAGGGTGGGCCTTACCGCGCTTACCCTGGCGGAATATTTTCGGGATGAAAAAAATAAGGACGTCCTCTTATTTATCGACAATATATTCAGGTTTATACAGGCGGGCAGTGAGGTCTCGGCCCTTTTGGGGCGTATGCCCTCGGCCGTGGGGTATCAGCCGACTTTGGCCTCTGACCTCGCGGCGCTGGAGGAGAGAATAACCTCCACCAGAAAGGGTTCTATAACCTCGGTCCAGGCGATATATGTCCCGGCCGACGACCTGACAGACCCCGCGCCCGCGACATGTTTCAGCCATCTTGACGCGACAACGGTGCTCTCCAGGGGCATAGTCGAATTGGGCATATATCCCGCGGTGGATCCGCTTGATTCCACATCAAAGATATTGACGCCCGGCATCTTGGGCATAGAGCATTATAAGACAGCAAGAGAAGTGCAAAGGATATTACAACGCTATAAGGATCTGAAAGACATTATTGCCATCCTGGGCATAGAAGAGCTGACCGAGGAAGACAAAGTTACGGTCCGCAGGGCGCGCAGGATACAAAAATTTCTTTCCCAGCCCTTTTTTGTCGCGGAGGAATTTACCGGCAGGAAAGGGAAATACGTAAAGAAGGAAGACACCGTTAAGGGCTTCGCCAGGATAGTATCGGGCGAGTTGGATGAGCTGCCGGAACAGGCCTTTTATATGATGGGTCCCATAGAAGATGTCCTGGAAAGGGCAAAGAAAAGAGAGAACGTTGACATATAAGGCCGTTTGTGATAATATGATGGCTCTCTTTTCCGGACGAGGGCAAGTAGCTCAGTTGGTCAGAGCATTCGGCTTACATCCGAAAGGTCACAGGTTCGACCCCTGTCTTGCCCACCATGTTTGGCCGGATTTTCCTGGCCGCCGGTTTTTTAAAACATCGATCGGCGGGCCGTATGATGAATTTGGGGGCGTAGTTCAGCTTGGATAGAACGTCAGATTGTCGATCTGAAGGTCGCGGGTTCGAGCCCCGTCGCCCCCGCCATACCATTCCCGCCCGCGAGGCGGGAATGGTTTATTTCGCCTTTTTACTTTATGAATGATGACACTAAACTGCTGGATATGATGTTGGAAGACCAGGCCTCCCGGAAAGGGCCGTATCATACCAGCCCATGTTGGGAAAGATACTCTGCCAGAACATCAAACGCTATCCGCTACGACGGCCTGCGGGACTTCAGGATGAACAATCGGGTAGGCAAAGGATACGCGGAGAGCATCGCCATAAATCCCTTTGAGACATTACCTTATAATTGCGCGAAGTCAAAGGTATATAGAAAGATTACCCGCCTGCCGTTTTTTAGAAAATTTTTTGTAGACCCTTACGTTAGGCATACGGAATGGCACTTTAATCAGACGCAGTTATATAAAGGCCTTTATTACTCGCGTCTACTCGGCGACTGGTTCGCGCGGTTTTCGCAGAAATATTCCCTGCCGGATACATTGGCCGGCAGCCCGAGAGACGCCGTATCCATAAACGGCCGTAAGATAGGGTATAGCTATCTGACTTCTTTTTTGAGGGTCCAGAATTATTCGAAAAAGGTGGACTTCGAGAAGGTAGAGTCGGTATTCGAAATCGGCGGGGGGTTCGGCGCCTTTTGTCATACCCTGCTTCACTTATTTCCCAATATAAAAAAATACCTGTATTTGGACATCCCTCCCATACTTTATGTGGGCACGCAGTATCTCAAACATTTTTACGGGGACGAGGCGATCGATTACCGGAGCACGAGGTCCTCAGACAGTATCAGTTTTTCACCCGATAAAAAAAGGGAGATTATCGCTATCTGCCCCTGGCAGATAGACAAGGTCCGGGCCGAGATCGACCTTTTTTGGAATAGCGCCTCCTTTCAGGAGATGACAAAAGAGGCGGTCATCAATTATATGAGAAAAGTTAATGTCATGTTGAGGCCCGAATCCAAAGTATGCCTTTATGTTTATAAAAAGGGGAAGCCCCCCAAGACATTGATTCCGGCCGAGCTTATAGAGCTTATTGAGCGTGATGTCCCGGTGGCGTTTGAGGAAATAGAGCCGGAGATAAAGATAAACGAAAGCCATTATTTTCTGGGCCGTAAAAAATAGCTTTACACTTTAAGCGACGCTTAAAGTGTAAAGTTAGCGGATGGTTATATGTGCGGAATATTCGGCATATCGGGACATAAAGACGCCGCGAGGCTTACCTATCTCGGGCTTTACGCCCTTCAGCACCGCGGCGAGGAGAGCGCCGGCATATTTGCCTATGACGGAAAGCGCGTGGCGCATCGCAGGGGGATGGGGCTTGTCAACGAGGTGTTCGACGAGAAATCCATAAAGTCCCTGCGCGGTACCTCGGCCGTCGGCCACGTCCGCTATTCCACCACGGGCTCCAGCCATGCCTCCAACATCCAACCGTTTATGGCTACACACAAAAGAGGCCATATCGTTGTTTCCCACAACGGAAACCTCACAAACGCGCTGCGGCTGCGCCGCGCTATGGAGGAGAGGGGATCGGTCTTTCAAAGCACTATGGATTCGGAAGTTATCGTGCATCTTCTGGCAAGGTCCGGTAAAAAGGATTACAGGTCAGCCGTTAGCTGGGCGCTCTCCCGCCTGGAAGGCGCGTATTCCCTGGTTATGATGCTGGACGGCAGGTTAATAGGCGCAAGGGATCCCCGCGGATGGAGGCCTCTTTGCCTGGGAAGGGCAGAAGGCGCTTATGTCCTGGCCAGCGAGACCTGCGCCCTTGATCTAATACAGGCGGAATACATCCGGGACATAGAACCCGGCGAAGTTGTATTCATCGAGAAAAACCGCCTCACCTCCTTAAGGCCTTTACCTAAAGTTAAGAGTTCGATGTGCGTTTTCGAATATGTATATTTCGCGAGGCCGGACAGCAATATTTTCGGGAAAAACGTGTATCTTACACGCAAGCGTTTAGGCAGGGAGCTCGCGCGCGAGCATCCCGCCGGCTGCGATTTAATTATGCCCATTCCGGACTCCGGTACATACGCCGCGGTCGGTTTCGCCGAGGAATCGAAAATCCCCGCGGAGATAGGCATTATCAGGAATCACTACGTCGGAAGGACCTTTATCCAGCCCTCTCAGCATATACGGGATTTCCGGGTCAGGGTAAAGTTAAACCCTATAAAAGATGTCATTAAGGGCAAGCGTATCGCTATTATAGAAGATTCCATTGTCAGGGGTACCACAAGCCGCGCCAGGGTAAAGACCCTGCGGGAGGCGGGGGCAAAAGAGGTGCATATGCGCGTTACCTGTCCGCCCATACGGTTTCCGTGTTTTTACGGTATCGATTTCCCGACCAAAAAAGAGCTCGTGGCCTCGGATAAGAGTATCGCTAAAATACGTGATTTTATAGGCCTGGACAGCCTGAAATATTTAAGTCTCGAGGGCATGCTCAGGGCCATGCCGCTGCCGGCGGGGGGATTTTGCGCGGCATGTTTCAACGGCGCGTATCCCGTAAGACCTTCCGGAAAGATATCAAAGAAGATCCTGGAGAAATAGGATATGAAAAAAGACACATATGATACGATAATAATAGGAGGAGGGCCTGCCGGGCTGGCGGCCGGGCTGTACGCGCAGAGGGCCCGCATGAAAACCGCACTTATAGAAAGGGCTATGGCGGGCGGGCAGGTGCTGCTTACCGAGCTTATCGAGAATTACCCGGGTTTCCCCGGGGGGATAGCGGGCGGCGAGCTTATGGAGAAGATGGAAAAACAGGCCCGCGGGATAGGGCTTGAGATAATAAAGGACGAGATTGCCGGCCTGAAGACAGGCGAAGGAGCGGGCGGGAACAGGGTTTTTTACCTTAGAGGACAGGCGGGCCTTGAATACAAAGCGCTTTCGGTTATAATCGCCACAGGCGCCCACTGGCGGCGCCTCGGCGTGCCGGGAGAGGATAAATTTACAGGCAGAGGGGTCTCCTATTGCGCTACATGCGACGGCCCTTTTTTCAAGGATAAGAAAGTAGTGGTAGTGGGAGGCGGGGATAAGGCCGTTGAGGAGGCGATTTTCCTGACGAAATTCGCCAGCGAGGTGATTTTAATACACAGGAGAAACAGGCTGAGGGCGGTCAGTATTCTGCAGGAGGCCTTAAAGAACCAGGGCAAGGTAAAGTTGCGCATGGAATCTGTTGTTAGCTCTATAGAAGGCGAAAATGCGGTTCGCGCCGTTAAGATCAGAGGCGTCAGCGGCGGTCCTGAAAAGGAAATAGCGTGTCAGGGCGTTTTTATATTTATAGGAATAGATCCGAACACCGGCTTTGTGAAAGATAAAATCAAGCTTGATGAAAAGGGATATATAATAACCGACAATGAGATGGCGTCGTCTCTCGAGGGGGCCTTTGCCTGCGGGGACGTACGGAAAAAGACACTTCAACAGATAATCGTGGCCGCGGGCGAAGGCGCGCAGGCCGCCATGAATGCCTACCGCTACACGGATAAATTAAAAGGCACCGCCTATATATAAAATGCCCTTGACTAATCTGGGTAAATAATCTATACTTTAGATACAAAGGCCTATTATATAAAGGGGCTGTAATCATAGAAATATAAGGAGGTTATATGAAACATGCGGTCATTATAATTATGGCTGTGTTATTTGTCTCATCGGCCGTGATACCGGCATACGCGATGGACAAAAGAGCCGCGAACAATAAAAAGATAGCGGAATTCATACTTGATACCGTAAAATTTCCGCTTGTCCTTGTTGGCTCATTTGTGAAGATGGATCACGAAAGAGCGAAACAGGAGGTCGGCTATAAGGAACACAAAGGCCTTGGAGAGTGTATCCGCAAGAATAAGTAACGCAAAAAAGGGGACAGGCTACTTTTTCAGTCCATAATAAGAAAAGGGGACAGGCTACTTTTTCAGTCCAAAGCAAAGCTAGAAAAAGTAGCCTGTCCCCTTTTCTTAGGCCTGCCTCTCGACCGTAAAGTAGATTCCAACCCTAGCTCTTTACTAATTTTCGTTCGCCACGTTATTTCTCCATATGGCGATCCACGTTTTACACTTTCTGATAGTATAGTCAATTCATTAGCAGCCAGAGGGTGATCGACGTATCTACTCCAATCCTGAGATAATATTATAGGAGGTTCGCTAGTTAATAAACGAGGTTTC
>Ga0272442_10004281_pt1 | contig 19608 bp, 14 predicted proteins | sample SSMForm2O_FD_200262 | JGI IMG/M metagenome (GOLD analysis project Ga0272442, IMG submission 200262) | Marine sediment archaeal communities from Little Sippewissett salt marsh, Falmouth, MA, United States - SSM-Form-2O | ecosystem: Environmental > Aquatic > Marine > Wetlands > Sediment ... | reverse complement strand
CTTTTTTGCCCGCGCTGCAAGATCGATGTTCGGGGGGCGGAAACCTGCCCCAAGTGCGGGAGAAAGTCAAGTTCCGTTGCAAATGTGAAACTGGATTTCCGCAGCGTGTACAAACGGGCTTTTGCGAAGCTCGGGGAACGGGAAAAGCTGGACATGATCAAAGGGGTAAAAAGGCTCATGAACGGGCAGATGACCCCGGAACCCCTGGAAAAGGGAATTTTGAGGGCAAAACATGGGGTTTTCACTTTCAAGGACGGGACTATCCGCTACGATATGTCCGATATTCCCCTGACCCATATCCGGGCTGACGAGCTTGGGATTACGGCGGCCAAACTCCGGGAACTCGGGTACAGAGAAGATGTTTACGGGAAACCTCTTGAAAGGGACGACCAGGTGGCCTGCTTGAAAGTCCAGGACCTGGTGGTTTCCTACGACGGGGCCGAGTACCTTCTGCGTGTAGCTAAGTATGTGGACGAACTCCTCGTTAAGTATTATGGTGTAGAGCCTTACTATAACGCAGAAACTATTTATGACCTTGTGGGGGTCCTTTTGATGGGCCTTGCCCCCCACACCTCGGCAGGGGTGCTCGGAAGGCTGGTCGGGTTTACAAGGGCTTCGGTAGGGTATGCCCACCCGTTTTTCCATGCTTCTAAGCGGCGGAACTGTGACGGGGACGAGGACTGTGTGATGATGCTTATGGACGGGATCCTGAACTTTTCCCGTTCCTATCTCCCTGAAAAGAGGGGTGGGAAAATGGATGCTCCGCTAGTGCTCACCACGCGGATCGACCCCAAGGAAGTGGATAAGGAAGCCCATAATATCGATGTCCCTGCCCGCTATCCCCTGGAGTTTTACAGGGCTACGGAAGAGATCAAAAACCCGGTGGAACTTGAAGACCTGATGGACCTGGTAAGTGGGCGGCTGGGGACTCCTGAGCAGTATGAACATTTCATGTTCACCCACGATACTACTGACATTGCGGCAGGGCCACTGAAATCTTCTTACAAGACCCTGGGAAGCATGATTGAAAAAATGGAAGCCCAGCTCTCCCTGGCTGATAGGATACGGGCGGTTGATGCTCCCGATGTGGCCGAAAGGGTTCTGAAGTCCCATTTCCTCCCCGACCTTATAGGGAACCTGCGTTCCTTTTCCCGCCAGAAGATGCGCTGCATCAAATGCGGGGAGAAGTTCAGGCGGCCTCCCCTCTCAGGGTCATGCCCGAAGTGCGGAGGGAATGTGGTCCTGACAGTGCATGAAGGCGCAGTCAGGAAATACCTGGAAGTCTCGAAGGAAGTGGCGGAAAAGTACGGGGTTTCGGAATATACCCGGCAGAGGATCGAACTTCTGGATCATGATATCCACTCCCTTTTCGAAAACCATAAGATCAAACAGATGGGACTTTCGGATTTCATGTCCGGGCCCGGACGCTGAAGAGGGGGAAACAGTCAAAAATCCAGAATAAAATAGAAATATTTATAAATAATTCTTTTTAATTATTGCCTGCAATTTAAGTCGCTTTTCCCAATAAAGCTTCTTCATTTATCCGGGCCTTTCAAAAGAACCGGAAATATTTTCTATACTCTAATGTATATTTTCTATATATTTAGCGTGAAATTATATAATCTTTTCATTATTTATATAGGATCTATTGGGTTTTTTATATTTTCTACTTCATTTTTATTATTTTTGTGTTCATTTCGAAGCCTGTTTTCGGACGTTATGCCGATAGAGCTTGAAAAAGCGAAGCTATCAGGAGAATGGTTTAAAAAAAATCTGCCCGGAAGAAGAAGTCTAAAAGGTGAATCGGGGAAACTCCCGGGAAAATAAGGCCCGGAAATGAAATGGTATGGGCAGACGTTTAAGTAAATGCTCGGGGGCAGACGCTTTAGTGCAGATGACTTTATTCCACAGGCAGCCCCAGGGAGTTGATTTGCTCGATCAGTTCCGTGAAGTTTTCTATTTCGATTTCAAGGACTTCTTCCCGGCTCATTCCTATGGACATTTCCCCGTCCACGGAAAGGCATTCGGGGCCTCTCCGAACAATCCTGTCTGCACCGTCCCGGTTCAGGGCTTCCTTTACTTCCCTGTCATGGACAAAGGCTCTTCCGGGTATGAATACGGTTTCCTTTACTTTCGAGAGGTCCAGATTTTCGAAGTCTTCGATGGTAACAAGGCATCCGATGTCTTTTTCCAGGGGGACGACATTTACGGTTCCTCCCAGGGTATCGAAGATTTCCTTTAGCCTGGGGGCCGAAACGCTGCTTGTGATTATCGTGGCGCTTCTGGTTACAGGAGGCAGTTTTTCGAGGGCTTCGGGCACGTTTCGGATGGCAAATGGAGAGCCAATTAGGGGGTCTTCCAGAGGAGTGCCGGTGATCCGGATTGAGGGGTGCTTTGCTGCGGAACTGCGTACGAGTTCGGTGAATTCGGGAACGGTATGAGGAGTTACTTCCGGAAGGAGCGGGGCGTTGTTCAGGATCAGCCCGTTTTCCCTGCTGTTTGCAAAACGCATGAGGATGGCTCCTTTTGCTCCCATGCTTTCCAGATCCGAAAGGGTTTTTTCAAGGACTGCCCCGTCGTTTGCTCCAGGGATCAGTACGATTGCTCCGTAGACCTCACAGTGGGCACAGAAATCTTTGAGGACCTGAAGAGAGGCTTCGGGCTCCGGGTCTTTCATGTATTCGGCGCGCAGAGCGGGGTCCGTTGCAAACACTGTAAAGCTAACTTCCCTTACCCAGTGGTCTATGTAGAAGAGGGCATCATCAGGCCTGGTGAAACCCTTGCCACTGGTATAACCGAGATGGATGGGGGTTTTGAACTGGGATAGGAAAGCCACAAGGTTTTTAAGCTCGGGGTAGCAGCTCACATCGCCTCCCCCGCTGATGGTGAATTTGTCTATATCTCCGTTTGCAAAATAGAGTTTCTGGGAGGTATCTTCCAGGACCATCTGGAGGGGTTTAAAGCCCGAGTATGCTTCTTTTACCCCACGGGTGCAGTAATCACACCCTTTTTTGAAAGGCAGGCAATGCTTGCAGCCCAGGGGAGCAACTTCTTTAACTTTTCTAAAATAACAGTATTTACAAAAGCCCCTGCAGTCAATCCCGGGATTCCCGCCTACGTCGACAACAACTTCCATATTAAGCTTTCGTATTCGAAGGGATATTACTAAATCTTTATGGTATTGTTCTGTTTTAGGTGCTCATAACATCGTTAATAAAATAATTAAGTAATCTACCGTTTTGGCGATAAATATTTATGAGGTTATTTTCCATATCTCGAAGAGTTTTAGAAGATGTTGAAATGATCGTTCTCTATTGATGCTGTTTTTTTATATAAAACAAGAAAAATAGTTTTTTTCTTTATAATAACCATCTTAAAAAAATGAACGGATACCTTCATTCGAGAACACAAAAGATTTAAGTACCTTCTAAGCAAATGAAAGTCCATTGGGAAAGTGGACACTTAAAAACGAAGCGGTACTTGATCTGTAAGAGTGAACTTGACACTCTCGTGGAATGTGACCAGTCCCAAAAATGATTTTTAATAACTAAGGAGGAAATTAAACGTGTCTGACACAGTAGACATCTACGACGACAGAGGAAAACTGCTTGAGAGCAATGTCGACATCATGTCTCTTGCTCCAACCAGAAACGCAGCAATTCAAAAAATCATCATGGACACCAAGAGGTCCGTTGCGGTAAACCTCGGCGGAATCCAGAACGCCCTTGCAACAGGTAGGATGGGCGGAAAGGGACGCCAGATCCTTGGGCGCGAACTTAACTACGACATCGTAGGCAACGCCGAAGAAATCGCAGAAAAGGTTAAGGCTTTAGTGCAGGTCGACGAAGGCGACGACACCAACGTGAAGATCCTCAACGGCGGAAAGAACCTGCTGATCCAGGCCCCCAAGTCCAGGATCCTCGCCGGTGCAGACTACATGTCCGCAACCACCGTCGGTGCAGCAGCAGTCACCCAGACCCTCATTGACATGTTCGGAACCGACATGTATGACGCCATGATCGTCAAGTCCGCAATCTGGGGCAGCTACCCGCAGACCATGGACCTCATGGGCGGAAACGTTGCAGGTATCCTCAACATCCCCCAGAACAACGAAGGTCTTGGCTTCTCCCTGAGGAACATCATGGCCAACCACGTTGCAGCCATCACCAGCAGGTCAGCAATGAACGCTGCAGCCCTCTCCTCAATCTACGAGCAGAGCGGTATCTTTGAGATGGGCGGCGCAGTCGGTATGTTCGAGAGGCAGCAGCTCCTCGGTCTTGCATGCCAGGGTCTCAACGCCAACAACATTGTCTACGACACTGTAAAGGAAAACGGCAAGGACGGTACCATCGGTACTGTGCTCCAGTCCATCGTCGGCAGGGCAATCGAAGACGGTGTCATTTCCGTTGACAAGACCGCACCTTCCGGATACAACTTCTACAAGGCAAACGACGTCCCCATGTGGAACGCATATGCAGCAGCCGGTACCCTTGCATCCACTCTCGTGAACTGTGGTGCAGGCCGTGCAGCCCAGAACGTATCCTCCACACTCCTGTACTTCAACGACATGCTCGAGAAAGAGACAGGTCTCCCAGGCTGTGACTACGGTAAGGTACAGGGTGTCGCTGTCGGGTTCTCCTTCTTCAGCCACTCCATCTACGGCGGCGGTGGACCGGGTGTCTTCAACGGTAACCACGTCGTAACCAGGCACTCCAGAGGCTTTGCAATTCCATGTGTATGTGCAGCAGTAGCCCTCGATGCAGGTACCCAGATGTTCACAATCGAAGCAACATCCGGCCTCATCGGAAACGTGTTCGGAACGATTGAGGAATTCAGCGAGCCGATTAAGGCAGTAGCAGGAGCGCTCTAAACAAATTAAGTCAAAAGGTCTAACAATGTCAGACTCTGCTTCAAACACGGAAAATCTTATTCAAATCGAAATCTTTCCCCGAAGAATCCTATCTCCCGATACAGCCCAGGTCCTCCTGACCGAGCTGTACAAAGTGGATGGGGTAATCCGCGTTATGGTCCAGGGATCAAGGTTGCCCGAAAGGGTGACAGCCGGTCCCGGAAAAGGGGAAAAGGTGGAACACCCTCTCAGGAAACCTCTCCAGATAGGGGATCAGTTAATTGAGATGAAAGTCAGTGTGGGCAGGATCCGGATGGAACTTGCAAGTCCCGAAGCCAAAGAAAAGGTCCGGGAAGTATGTGAAAAGGTTTTACCGTTCCCCTTCGAGTTCAGGGAAGGAAATTTCATGAGACGAAAGGCAACGGTGAGTGATTACGCCAAACTTGGTCCTGACGCAGACCCCCTTTTGCTTGGTATGGTTGATCCGAAAGCCAAGCATGAAGACCAGATCACCTTCATAGAAAAGAAGGAAGAAGAGTGAATTTGTATGATGTTTGACCGGGAAACACAGGTAGTTGACTGCCGCTGTGGAATGGGCCTTGGAAAAGGAGGGGGACTTGCCCAGCGAGGAACCCTTTCGGAAGCAGGGCGTGCCGACGTGGTGGCCATTGCAATGAGTCCAGGGGCCAGACATATTACAAAGCCGGTCTGTGAAATTACATACGGGATGCGAAAGGAAAATATCCAGGTCAGTGTGCTCGTGCTCTATTCGGGTACGGGGATTCCGGACTCGGGTCTGAGGACGGGGTCTTTCGTAATGAGCCCGACGGAAAAGGCACAGATTGAGATGCACAAGCTGGCTGTAATCCACCTTGGAAACATAAGGGACCATGTGGTAAGGAAGGCCAGGGAAATCCTGAGCCAGGCAGACATTCCGGCAATCATTGTCAGCCAGATACCGGTGGATTTTGAAGATTTTGCAGAAGCTGGAGTAAAGACGAGATTAGTGATGCCAAAGGACGAAAATATCCAGACAAAGGGAATCGTGATGGATATGGTAAGCGGAGTAACACGTGGAGACTCCTGTCCCAGGGATAAACTAAACTTAATCGTGAAATACGTGAAATCGACATTAGACCAATTAGAAGATCATAAAGGAGTTGCATAAGATGGCATATGAACCACAGTTCTATCCAGGCGCAACCTCAGTTGGCGCTAACAGAAGAAAGCACATGGCCGGAGACCTTGAGAAACTCAGGGAAATCTCCGATGAAGACTTAACCGCAGTTCTCGGACACCGTGCCCCGGGAAGCGACTACCCCAGCACCCACCCACCACTCGCAGAGATGGGCGAGCCCGCATGCTCGGTCCGTGAAGCTGTAGAAGCTACACCTGGTGCAAAGGCAGGCGACAGGGTCAGGTACGTCCAGTTCGCTGACTCCATGTACAACGCTCCGGCTACTCCGTACTTCAGATCATACTTCGCAGCAATCAACTTCAGAGGTGTAGACCCAGGTACCCTTTCCGGTCGTCAGATCGTCGAAGCTCGTGAGAGGGACATGGAAGAGTGCGCAAAGGTTCAGATGGAAACCGAAATCAGCTGCCCCGGACTTTCCGGTATGCGCGGTGCAACAGTGCACGGTCACTCCGTCCGTCTCCAGGAAGACGGCGTCATGTTCGACATGCTCGACAGGAGAAGACTCGAAGGCGGCACCATCATCATGGACAAGGACCAGGTCGCAATCCCACTCGACAGGAAGGTAGACCTCGGCAAGCCAATGTCCGAAGAAGAAGCCGCAAAGAGAACCACCATCTACCGCGTCGACAACGTTCCTGCAAGGAGCGACGTCGAAGTAATCGAGTGGATCCACAGAGTGTTCGACCAGAGAACTTCATTCGGATTCCAGCCCAAGTGAGGTGAACAAGATGTCAGCAGATATTTTCGCAAAATTCAAGAAGTCATTGGAAGTTAAGTTCGCACAGGATTACGGTACAAACCAGCTGGGCGGGAGCGACATTGAGGCAAAGACCTCCAAGTTCCTCAGGCTCGGTCCTGAGCAGAGCCCCAGAAAGGTCGACATGATCAAAGCTGGTAAGGAAATCGCCGAGAAGAGGGGCCTCGTCGGGTACAACCCCAACATGCACATGGGTGCACCTCTCGGACAACGCGCAATCACCCCTTACACTCTCTCAGGCACTGACATCGTCGCAGAGCCCGATGACCTCCACTACGTCAACAACGCTGCAATGCAGCAGATGTGGGACGACATCAGGAGGACCTGTATCGTCGGTCTGGACATGGCACACGAGACCCTCGAGAAGAGGCTGGGTAAGGAAGTTACTCCTGAAACCATCAACCACTACCTCGAGACTCTGAACCACGCAATGCCCGGTGCAGCAGTTGTCCAGGAAATGATGATCGAGACCCACCCGGCTCTCGTCGACGACTGTTACGTCAAGATCTTCACCGGAGACGACGCCCTGGCTGACGAAATCGATTCCCAGTACGTCATCAACATCAACAAGATGTTCCCCGAAGACCAGGCAGAGCAGATCAAGGCCTCCATGGGCAAGACAATCTGGCAGGCTATCCACATCCCGACAATTGTCTCCAGGACAACTGACGGTGCACAGACCTCCAGGTGGGCAGCCATGCAGATCGGTATGTCCTTCATCTCCGCATACGCAATGTGTGCCGGTGAAGCAGCCGTCGCTGACCTGTCCTTCTCCGCAAAGCACGCATCCCTTGTCTCCATGGGTGAAATGCTCCCCGCAAGGCGTGCCCGCGGACCCAACGAGCCCGGTGGATTCTCCTTCGGTCACATGGCAGATGTCATCCAGACCAGCCGTGTAGACGCAGAAGACCCCGCACACGTCTCCCTTGAGGTAGTCGGTGCAGGATGTATGCTTTACGACCAGATCTGGCTCGGATCCTACATGTCCGGTGGTGTCGGTTTCACTCAGTACGCAACCGCAGCATACACTGACGACATCCTCGACAACAACACCTACTACGACGTTGACTACATCAACGACAAGTATGGTGGTGCAGCAGAAGTCAAGAAGCCGACCGTAAAGGCCAGCCTCGAAGTCGTCAAGGACATCGCAACCGAATCCACTCTCTACGGTATCGAGACCTACGAGAACTTCCCGACAGCCCTTGAAGACCACTTCGGTGGGTCCCAGAGAGCAACCATGCTGGCAGCTGCATCCGGTGTTGCATGTTCACTTGCAACCGGAAACGGAAACGCCGGTCTGTCCGGATGGTACCTCTCCATGTACGTCCACAAGGAAGCATGGGGCCGCCTCGGATTCTTCGGTTTCGACCTGCAGGACCAGTGTGGTGCAACCAACATCTGTACCTACCAGGGTGACGAAGGTCTGCCAGGCGAACTCCGTGGTCCGAACTACCCCAACTACGCCATGAACGTCGGTCACCAGGGTGGATACGGTGGTATCGCTTCCGCAGCCCACTCTACCCGCGGAGACGCATTCGCAGTCAACCCGCTGGTTAAGGTCTGCTTCGCAGACGACCTCCTGCCCTTCGACTTCACCGCACCCAGAAGGGAATTCGGCCGTGGCGCAATCAGGGAATTCGTGCCTGCTGGTGAGAGATCTCTCATCATCCCGGCAAAGTAAATTCATCAAAAGATTAAGTACCGTGAGTAGGCCTTTTCGGCCTACTTTGTCCTCTTTTTTTCTACACTCATTTTTCGTACGATTCTTACAAGCTTTTTATCGTGAGGATTTGTCCCATTCACTGTTTACTGGAAGTGGTCTGGAAGACCAGCTACCCACATGTTTTCAAAGAATCCGGATCTTTGCCATTCCTGATATTAATCCACAATTTTCTGTCTGGAATTTAAGAGCCAGAAGTTAACGATGAGGGCATACTGTCAATCGAGTTATTTCCCGATCTTTCTTTGATGCCTAAAAAAAGGAGAGATGTAGGTGAGTAAAGGTAAAATTGGGATTATAGTCAATAACCCAAATTCTTTCATAAATCTCAAGTGAGAATTTAACCACAGAAAGCACGGAAAACACGGAATAAAGGAAATAGGGATACGACACTTCAGTGCTTTCCGTGTCTTCCGTGGTTTAAAGTAAGTGTAAATATTTACGTTCAGGACTATAGTTAAAAAAGAAAAGTACAAGAAAAAGTTTCTTTATAAGCCCATATAATGCTCTTCAAATCACGACAACTTTTTTGCCTAATTTGCCTGCGGCTTCCACAAATTCTGTTGTATCCACACCAGGAAATGTATCTATAATACAAATATCAAATTTTTCATCTAAACAATTAGCTAATTCTCTTACATCCATACTATAAACTTCAAATTTGTCTCCGGATGCTATTAATTCTTCTTCACTGCCTGAAAGTTTGACTGGAAATCCATTAGCCTCTAAATTAATCAAGGTAGTTTCTATCGCAGGCTTCCATATATCATTAAAAACAACTTTTCGTGCGCCGGCTTTAAGGCATGTGATTCCCAAAGCCCCGGGGCCGCATGTACAATCAAGAACAGAAGGCTTATCATACTCTTTCAAAGCTTCTTTAAGTATCTCTATTTTGGGCAATTCTGCCCTTGGAAACTCTATGTGAATCTCATGCTGATATTTATATATTCCTAAAGCCCCGTAAGGAGTCTGCATAATGTCACATCTCAAATCGCATCCGGCAAGAAGTTCATATACATGAGGATTAGAACCGGAATCTTGTATACCCACGGTTTTTCTTACATCTCCTTTTAAAACCCCTTTAACTTCCCCTACTTCCTTTACAATCCTTTCAGCACATCCTTTATCCATTTCATTGGATACTATTACTAAAGAATCCCCGGGCAAATAGGGAACAAAATCAGTTGGATATCCCGGAGTCACAAGAGGAACACATGCATTCCTTAAATTAGCTTTTTTATCTTTTATTCCTTCATCGATCATTATTTTTAGCACGTGAGACATTACAATATCAAGCTGCCTCTTACCGCATTTACAAGTTCCAAAATCGTTATCTATTTCGTCCAGGTTAATCTGTTTTGCTAGAGGAGAAAATTTCCTTATTTTTTCTGTTTTGCAATCGTTGCATGGTTTGTAGAATAATTCAATGTCTTTTAGTGCTTCCGAAACAGGCCTTATGCACGTATCTCCACACCTGCATCTTATTTCCATATGCTTAAATACGGATATTCCGTATAAAAGTTATACCATTTCTTATTATTCCTGAATTCTGCTTCCTTAACATTTACACTTACTTTATAACCACGGAAGACACGGAAAGCACGGAAGGATTGTGCCCCCATTTCCTTTATTCAGTGTTTTCCGTGCTTTCTGTGGTTAAATTTTCACCTGATATTGGTGAAGGAAATTGTATCCTTAACTATAATCTGAGTTTAGAAATCCGGATTGTATTTTCAACTTATTCTTCCGAGATTTTTTCGATTTGAGCTCCGAGTTCTCCCATGTCTTTGAAGAAGGTCGGGTATGAAACCGAAACTGATTCGGTGGTGTCGATGGTGGTGTTTCCGGCTACCATTCCTGCAACTGAGAGGGCCATGACGATCCTGTGGTCGTGCCAGCCGTGGAGGTCGGCACCATGGAGTTTTCCACCGGTGATGGTCAGGCTGTCTTTTTCTTCCTTGACCTCGACGCCGAGTTTGGGGAGTTCCATTGCAAGGGCGTGCAGCCTGTCCGTTTCCTTGTAGCGGACGTGTTCGGCGTTTTCGATTTTTGTCGTGCCTTCGGCGACGGCTGCCAGGACTGCGACCGTGGGAACCAGGTCCGGGGTTGCGCCGGCATCGAAGTTGATGGCTTTCAGGGGCTTTCCGCCTTTGATGGTGACAACACCTGTTTCCATGTCCCAGCGGATGTCTGCGCCCATCCTTGCCAGGGTCTGGATAATGACCATGTCTCCCTGTTTCGAGCGGAAGAGGTTTTTGACCGTGATTTCGGAATCCGTGACTGCAGCTGCTGCCAGCAGGTAGGACGCCGAGGAGAAGTCTCCGGGGATGGTGTATTCCTTGAGGGCGTACTTCTGCTTTCCCGGGATGATGAATTTGACCCTGTTGTTGTCGTCCATGTGGATTTCGGCTCCTGCCAGGCAGAGCATTTCCAGGGTCACGTCAACATAGGGTTTTGACTTCAGTTCCCCGATGATTGAGAGGGTGGTGCTGGTGTTTGCAAGGGGGCAGGCGATCAGGAGGGCGGAGATGAACTGGGAGCTGATGGAACCGTCGATTTGCACGATTGCCCCTTCAAGCCCGCCTTCGACTATAAGAGGTGCCCTTTCGTTTTTTCGGGTGGAGCAGGCCCTGACTCCGAGCTTGTTCAGGACTTCGAGCAGGGGGCCGTTTGGCCGGGTCCGGAGGGAGGCATCTCCTGTGAGCACGGTGATCCCGTTGGTCAGGGCTGCGACTGCGGTCATGAGGCGCAGGGTTGTACCCGAGTTTGCAACGTCGATTACGTCGTCGGGAACCTGTGGTTTTCCTTCCACTCCCCGGATCCGGAGGTCTTCATCTCTCTTTTCAATGGTAGCTCCCAGCATCTCACAGGCCCGGACGGTTGCCAGGGTGTCGGCGGAGAGCAGGGGCCGGCGGATGAGCGATTCTTTGGAGAGGGCCCCAAGGGTGATGGCCCTGTGGGTGTAGCTTTTTGAGGGTGGGGCAAAGACTTCCCCGTGAACTGATGATTTGTCAATAGAAACGCGCATGTATAATCAGGACTCCTTTATGGCTGCGAAATGTAATTGTGAAATGTAATTGTGAAATGTGGTTGTGAAATCTAATTTTGGAATGTGGTTGTGAAATGTGATTGTGAAATGTAATTTTGAAATGTGATCGTGAAATCTATTATTCTGGTTTTCCGGGAACTTTCAGGGCTTTCCCTAATCCCGGTTTTTTTCAGCAAACGCCTTTTACGATGTTTTCCACCATGTCCCAGTCGTGGTCGTAGACGTGGGCCGAGATGCTGACCGTGGTGATCTTCCCTGGCTCTACGCCGATTCTTTCTGCGACGTACTCAAGCAGCTTCGAAAGCCCGTAGAGGTTTGCGGGGTAGGCTCCTCCGAAATCGTGGCTCCTGAAAAGCGTTGTCAGGTGCACTCTCCCGTCCCGGATTTTGAAGTCGTCCAGCATCATGCAGGGGACCTCGTTCACTTTCGTGTCCACAGGTGGTATCCAGGTGACGGCTGTTGCCCTCCGGGATGTGGGACTTTCCTTCAGTTTTTCGATCACGTACTCGATCTGGTCTACTTCTTCGTTCCAGTTCCTGAGCCGCTGCCCGTATGTATACTCGAAGTCCTGTACGTTTTCGCCCGAGATCAGCTGTTTTGCGTACTCCTCAAGCCGCTCCTCGTTCCAGGCAGTATCCGCGGGGATCCGGTCGGTATAGGGGTCCTCGATTACTACCATTAAGTCCATGAACTCCCTGATCTGGCTCCCCCTCTCGTCGGTAATTACCTGCCCGTGGTTCCAGATGATGTTAAGCCCGCGGTACCATGCATCAGAGATGTTTTTCGCCCTGATGATCCTGCCAATCTCAAGCTTTTCTTCCATTGAAAATTCCCCAATTCCATTTCGGGTAAAGTGTGAACGGATGATATAATAATTGTTTATTTATAAAAATCTTCTTTAAATTTGGCTTTTCGTGCTGCCCTGAAGATGTTTTTGTGCAATATGGTGCATATTTGCCGTATCGTATATATCACTCTGTCGAAGCTTTCGGACACTTAATTTAATTTTTTTCATTCTGTTTTTTCATTCTATATTATCTCTTGATTTTGTTTATTCTTTCATCTTTTTATGTCTATCTGTTATTTTCTTTTATAAGTCTTTTTTGCCGGATTGCATTTCATTAGTCGTGATATGTGTTAGCATATAGCATAATTTTACTTATAAAAATATCGGTACATGCCTTTTAGTTCCGAGCAAAAAGGGAAACAAACAGGAAAAGGAACAGACAGGATCAGAGTAAAAGAAGAAAATGAAAAATAAAGAAATAAAAAAGAAAGGAAAAAGGAAAAAATCTGGTTTTATGTGCCGGGCAGGTTTTTTCAGAACCTCATGGCCCTGAGCCTTTTGACCCGCTCTTCGGTCACGGGGTGGGTCCTGAAGAGGGACTGGAGCCCGTTTCCTTTCAGGGGGTTTACGATGAACATGTGGGCAGTGGTCTCTTTTGCCTGCACGTCCCTGATGCTCGGCTGGAAGCGGGAGTTTCCGTATTCGAGTTTTTCCAGGGCATCGGCAAGAGCCCAGGGTTTTCTGCACATTTTTGCCCCTTCGGCGTCGGCCGCAAACTCGCGGGACCTGGAAATTGCAAGCTGGATCAGGGTTGCTGCAATCGGGGCAAGCACAGCCATCACGATAAAGCCGATGATGTTGTTTCCACCGTCGTCGTCCCTTCCGCCAAAGCCGCCAAAGATTGCAGCCCAGCGGGCCATGGAGGCGAGCATGGTAATAACACCGGCAAGGGTCGCAGCCACCGCACTAATCAGGGTATCCCTGTGCTTGACGTGAGCCAGTTCGTGGGCAAATACCCCTTCAAGCTCCTCATAAGAGAGAAGGTTGAGAATCCCGGTGGTCGCTGCCACGGCCGCATGCTTCGGGTCCCTCCCCGTTGCAAAAGCGTTCGGCATCCCGGAATCAACAACATAAACCTTGGGCTTCGGAAGTCCGGCTTTCATAACCAGCCCGTCCACAATCTTGTGCAGGTTCGGGGACTCCGCAGGAGAAACCTCCCTTGCCCTGTACATCTTGAGCACGATCTTGTCACTATACCAGTAACTCCCAAAGTTCATAATAATCGCGAACAAAAACGCGATTATCATTCCGCCTCTTCCTCCAATGGCTCCACCTACAAGGATTAAGAGCCCTGTCAGAGTTGCAAGCAGAATAGTGGTTTTAAACATGTTCTTCATGATTTATCACACGACGTCCTTCCAGGTTAAAAGGGGGCCTGGGTTTTCAGTCTTTTAATTATCACTTCGTGAGTTTTTTATTTATATTTATTCAGGTTTGATTGGATATAATCAAGTGTATAATATCCCTACTACATGTATATATTTTTTATCCCGAAACCAACTTGCTGTCACAAATGGGTTGTTTCCTTTGTCCATTTATCCTAAAAAGCCTTCATAATAGGACGTGTAGGGAAATTTGCTTTAGAAACGGGAAATTTAATTCTTTATTTGCAGAAACAACGGGGTTTTGTTTTTTGGTTGAAAACTCTCTATTTGGGGGTTTGAAATAGCTGGAAATTTTGGTAGCAGAATTCGTTAGTTTTTCTGTTTTTGAAGTCATCTCTAAAAATTTGGTTTGAAATTAAACTATTCTATAGGCGTTTCAAGTATATATTATTTATCAAAAGAAATTTTTTAGGGAGGGTGGTATATCGCAATTTTTTTATTAGGGTTACATTAAAGTTCTTTATTCAGGTGAATGGGACCTATGAATTCTGTTTCAGTAACCTATCGTTCCTCTTGCCGATAAATGACATTTTACCAATATACTTGTATGTTTTTCACAATCCCTTGTGGATAATAGTACCCACTTCGACCTCTATCTTTGTAAGTTTCCCAGTACCAGTATCGGGTGTCATCAGTTTCATGAATTGATATTATTCCATATTCTTTGCCAATTTCTAAGTAGGCAATTTTATCAAAGCAGTTTTTTTCAAATGAACTCGTTTTTTCAGTATTGCCTGTACAGTCTATGTAAACAAGTCCTTTATCTGTCGTGGCGAAAGCATTGAGTGCGTGTCCATATTCGCTATCTTCAAAATCAATAGAAATGTAGGCTGCACTGATTCCTACTTTTTCTGCATTATTGTGTAGGTTTTCTGCAAAATCTGCACATACAAATTTGTTGCTTTCGTACATTATTCTGTCCGTATCGTCATTTTTAAGGAACCTTATCAATCTTTCATATGTTGGGTTTTGAGCTTCAGGATTGTTTTCAAGATGAATTACGTGTCCGTCTGCCCCAGCTATATCTAAATAGTAACTTGTTTTATTTTTGTCTGTTTTTTGAGTTGTAACTGAATTGCTAACTTGAATGTTCTTCTTTGATTCTTCATTTTCGGCGGAGTATTTTTCTTTAGAACTTTCAAAGGAATTTATGTCCCAGTATATTTTTACGTATTTCACAACTCCAAGGCTATCATAAAATCCTTTTAGTTTTTTGTTTTTGCGTAAATCATAAAATTCGTAATCAGGAGAATTAGTGAAATAGGCTGCAACGATTCCATATTCATTTCCAACTTCAATGTAAGCAATTTTATCGAAGTTGTCTAACGCTCCTGCCTTTGCAGTTGATCCTGTACAATCAACGTAAGTTAGACCTTTATCCGTAGTATTGAATGCATTAAAAACATGGCCTTTCTCTTGATTCTCAAAGTCAACTGATACAATTGCAGCATTTATCCCTTTCTTTTCTGCATTGTTGTGCAACCTTTCTGCAAAATCTGCACAAATGAAGCTGTCATTTTCAAATCTGATTCTATCTGTATCATCTGCCTTCAAAAAAGCGATCATTTCGTCCCATGTAGGATCATGCGCAGATCTATTGTCTTCAAGGATTATGGGTTCACCTGAAGCCTTCAGTAGATGGGGCTTGTAAGAATACTCTTCTTTTTCATCTTCGAAAAAAGAAGGCTCATTATCACTTTCTGAGTATAAAAAGAGGGTACTTAATGAAACGATGATAATTAAAGCAAAAATGAGAGCTTGTGGCTTAGTGGCGGTATTCGGCTCTCTTTTTTTTCTTCTTTTACCTGTATCAGAAGATCTGGATGTTTCAGGAGGTCTTTTTGAGTTATTATTTTGTTTATTACCTTTTCTGAAATCATCTCTCGTTTTGTTAGGAGGATTTTTATTCAGATCATCAGTTAAAATTTTGTCTGGTTCGGTTGTTTCACTAATTGAATCACGTTTTTCAATTTTATCTGCTGATTGCAAAACTTGTTCATCTTCATATCCTAAATCTAAATTTCCAGATTCGTAATCCAAATCTTCTTGTGATTTATTGTAAAGGATAATGCATTCGGGACAAAAACCACCAGAGATGCAGTTCTGACAAAATGTGCCTCCACATATTGAACACTTACATGAGTTTGTTTTTTCCACAAGTCTATTTTCAAAAGTATAACTAGTTACGCCATTTCTTATACGTGTTACTGGTACTTTTTTTCTTTCATAGTAGACTTCTATTTCTTTACCACAATAGTCGCAGAGTACTTTCCCCATCTGACCTTCTCTTGTTTCACTTTATTTTCTTTTGTAATGTTAATGGTTACTTCTTGAGAGTTGAAAAATCTTTTTGTGTACAATTTTTATTTATTTCCTTTTATAGTTTTTATAATAAATCGACACTGACGATTTGTATTAGGAAGTGGTTACATGTTTTTTGATTTAGAGTAAGTATTCAGATTCCCTTAAATAAGCCATTTGATTCCTATTTTGACGATTCGGATAACTCAAATTAGGGATTCATGGCAAAATCAAAAAAGGCTTCTTTGACATATATTTACAAAAAAGACCAAAGTAGATTGTACGTGACTTTGTCAATTTTGATGAACCATTATGCTTGCGAAATATTGTGCAAATCTCACATATTCACCACTTCATACTCCACCCTCACAACCCCACCTTCATACCTCTCCGTCTCGACCAACTTCAACCCAATCTCCTTCCCTATCCTATCAAACAGCGGAATCCCACCCCCCAGAATAACCGGAATCACAAAAATAATAAAATCCTGCACAAGGCCCTGCTCAAGAAAGACCCTGATAATCTGTGAACCGCCGACGAGCCAGATATCCTCCTCCGCATTTTTCTTGAGCTGGTGAACGAATTTCCCGATGTCCTCTGAGACGAACTCAGTGTTCTTTTCGAGGGGTAGAGGTCCTTCTTTTCCGGACTGGCGGGTGAAAACATAGGTCTTTTTGTCTCCGTAGGGCCAGGGGACTCCAAAACCTAGGACCTGTTCGTAGGTCTTCCTGCCCATGAGGACCGTACCGATTGAGGCGTAGAATTCGGAGTAGCCGTAGTCGGTATCGGAGTTTTGGCCGGGTTCGGGGAGCCAGTCTATGCTTCCGTCAGAGCGGGCTATGTAGCCGTCGAGGCTGCAGGCGATGTAGAGTTTTATTCGGGGCATTGTTTGGGGCTCGGTTTGGTTTCCGGTTGTTGATATGGAAATCAGGTTGCTCTTTACACAAAGCTTTTTTATTTTGAAAACAATTAGTTTCCTGTTTTATATCGGATTTATGTTTTCTTCCCGGAGTGATTAATGATGGGGCAGACGAAGACGGTTCTTTTTGAGAAGATGTATGATACGGACATAAGTAAATTTTCAACTACCAGTGAAGTAAATGATTTTTTAGTGGAAAAGTTGAAAAAACCCTTGAAGACCGTGTCATTGCCCCAGAATATCGTCAGTAAAAGAGGAAGTGTTTTTCCCATTAAATCCTTAGATATCGACGGAATGTTTGATAATTCCCTGAGGACTAAACGTTTTAAGAAGTAATATTGGTTTTAAAGGCGTTTCCTGAAAGAATTGAAGAACTTATAGTTCGATAAAAATCCTGTTAATCAATTTCTGTTTTTTATCCATGGAGGGTGTTTTTCTTGAGTGCACAGGCTTTTGCTGCTCCGGCGACTGTTGAATTTTTATTTGATCTTTATAGGGGTACATATGTACCTGCTTATGCCAATCTGGTTGGGTATTTCGGAGAAAAGCCTGAACAGCTCTTGATCGAGATTGAAAATGCCTTTGCACATCTTTCTCAGTTTTACAACCCTGAACTTGAAACTGGAGTTAAGGAGGCGAACCTGCGAAAAGCTTATTCTCACCTTACAAGAGCTACACTTGACTGCTATAAGCTGCTCTGGTGGAGGATGAATGAAGACCTGTTAAAGTTCTATAACGAAACAGAAATTCGTGGTTTTATACTCAACGTGCCTGAAGAAAATTTCCTTCAGGAATACAATAAATTTATCGAGAATGCTCAACTTGCAAGAAAGAAGGAGCTGGAATGTATAGGTGCCGATTCTCTTGAAGCGGTCGAACTCTATAAGGAAACCATAAAAATAGGGAAAAAGCTTCTCAATAGCATTGATGCTAGCAACGTGACAAAACTGAACAAATACAGCAAAGTTCTTGAGAGCAGGAAGTTCATCATAAGCTTTATTCTGGGGATTATCACCGGTGTAATTGGGAACGTCATATTTGGAGTTTATTTTTAGGGGCAGTCCCTTTATGTTTTTTCGATTTGCTTCTTGCGTCCCCCCGGCGAAATATAAAAATAGAGTTGTAAAAATGAGATACAACTTCTTCTTTCTCCTCTTTCTCTTCCTTTTCTTTCAGGGCGTTACAAAGGGAAAGGCCGCTCGTAAACGAGCGGGACAGGATAGGTGGGGATACGGCATTCACGCAGTTCTGGTTTTCTCCTCTCAAAAATCGAGAAATCCTTTTTTGATTTTTGAATGTTTTTAATGTGCTAAATCCTGGTTTAATCTCTGAATTTTGCGTCTAAAATGCCAAAAAATGCAAAATTTTTGCAAAATTCTCAATTAATGTTATTAACCTGAACCACTATATACAATATTATGCTCCTGGAATTCTCCGTTGAAAACTTTCTCTCTTTCAAGGACAGGATTACCCTTAGTCTTGATTCCAGTGCGAGCAAGAAGCTTCCCTGCAACCTCATAGAGGTCTCGGAAAAGGAGCGGCTGCTAAAGTCGGCTGTGGTTTACGGGGCAAATGCTTCCGGGAAGTCGAACCTGGTAAAGGCTCTCTTTTTCATGCGGAACATGGTTGCCCATTCGCACAACTTCAATATTGACACGAGGATTCCTGTTACGCCTTTCAGGCTGGACAGGGACTGCCTTGAAAAGCCTTCCTGCTTCGAGCTCAAGTTTATTCACGAAGGGGTCAGATACAGGTATGGTTTTTCCTGCGACAGATGGCAGGTTATCGATGAGTACCTTTTCGAAAGGCCGGGGAAAAGGGAAAGGGCTGTCTTTAAGCGGAAGAATAGCTCTGACAAAGACAGTTCTGACAAAAACAATTTTGACAAAGGCAGCTCTGATAGTGATAGCTTTAGCAAAGGAATCTCGGACTTTCACTTTCCTGTAGACAAAAAGCAGCAGGAACTTATCAGTTACCAGACCATCGAAAAAACCCTCTACCTCTCACGGGCGACGCAGCTCGGGTATGAGAAAACCAGGCCTGTCTACGAGTTTTTTTCCAGGATCCTGCGGGTCAGCCTCACTCCGGGCTGGGAGAACTATACCCTTGAGCGGATGCATTCTGACGAAGTGTTCAAAGCCAGGGTTATCGAGGTGCTGAAAAAAGCTGATTTCGGAGGGATAGAGGAGATCATGGTCAAAAAGGTAAAAAGTCCTTCCCCTGCGCCGGAATTCGTGTTCGAGTACTCCCCGACAGATGCCTTCAAAAGTTCCGGGCCTGCTGCCGGGCCTTCCGCCATGTCTGCCGGTGGATCCGTTGGGGCTTACGGTGGGGCTAATGGGGATTCTTACGAAGTAAGGACCATGCACAGGACAGAAAGTGGGGATGCTATATATTTTGACCTGCGCGAGGAATCCGAAGGTACCCGGAAAACCCTCATGCTCCTTGGGCCTCTCTTTGACGTCATGGGCGCAGGTGGGGTTCTTTTCATAGACGAACTCGAATCGAGCCTCCACCCGGAAATCACCCGGCTCCTTATCCGGTTTTTCAACAGCAAAAAGAACAGCCGGGCGCAGATGG
>Ga0272442_10004280_pt1 | contig 19609 bp, 9 predicted proteins | sample SSMForm2O_FD_200262 | JGI IMG/M metagenome (GOLD analysis project Ga0272442, IMG submission 200262) | Marine sediment archaeal communities from Little Sippewissett salt marsh, Falmouth, MA, United States - SSM-Form-2O | ecosystem: Environmental > Aquatic > Marine > Wetlands > Sediment ... | reverse complement strand
GTGCCGTGGGCCACCCACCGGCTCGTCTTCGCGGCCGCCGTCATGACGGACTCCGCGATCTGCTACAGTTACGCCCCGCCGGCCGAGAAGGGCGAACGCTTCGGCCTCTGGGACGAACTCGTCCGCGGGCGCGACCGCGTCGTCGGGTGGCTCGGGGCGCCGACGGGCCCGGCCCGGCGCCTGGCGCTGGCGGCTCCGGACACGCTCGGCGAGGCGGGCGCGGCGCTCCGTAAGCGTCTCTCCGGCAAGGACTTACGGCTCACGGTCGACGGCGACGCCGTCCGGATCGAGGCCGCCGAGGGCGCAGACGGCCCCATCCGCCTCCGCTTGGCGGACGTCCCGTGCGACGGGCCGGACCTCTTCGTGCGCGTCACGCTGCGGGCGGCCCCCCTGCCGGCGTATCCCGAGGGGATGGCGCGGCTCGCCCACGTCGGTATCGCCCCGCCGGCGGGCGGGCTCATCCGCCGCGAGGCGCCCGAGACGCGGATGGTCGTGCGCGGCAAGGCGCCCGCCCCGCTCGATGCGACGACCGGGGCCATGTTCGCGTACCGCCCGCGCGTCCGCATCGGCGACGCCGAGCCCCGGCCGGCCTACTTCGTCCATCCCCCGTTCCGCGGGTGCGCGGGCGCGGTCACCTGGCAGCGCGACGTGACGGTGCCCGCGGGCGGCCGCCTCTCCTTCGCCACCGCCATGGGCGCGAAGAGCCCCGCCAAGAGCGACGGCGTGTGGTTCCGCGTCGCGGTCGCGCCGCTCGATGCGGACGGCGAGGCCGGCGCGTTCAAGACGATATTCGAACATTCCCAAAAAGCCCACCGCTGGATCGCCCGCGAGGTGCCGCTCGATGCGTGGGCCGGCCGGCGCGTCCGCCTCCGCTTCGTCGCGGACTGCGGGCCCAAGGACCACACCGTGACCGACCACGCCTACTGGAGCGAGGCGTGGGTCACCGGCCCCGCCGGCCGGGAGGCCGTCACCGAGGCCGTCCGGCACATGACGTGGGCGGGCGGCGAGGCGTTTACGTCGCATTTCTATTTCTCGAGTGTCCGAAGCGAGACGGTGGACCTGGCGATCGAGGTCGAGGGGGCCGCGCCGGTGTGGATCGAGGAGGCCTCGGCCCACGGGGCGGCGGACGCGATGGTCCGCGTCTTCGAGAAGGGGATCGTCCTCGCCAACCCGTCGCCGCGCAACCAGGTCTTCGATTTGGAGAGGCTCGCCCCCGGCCGGCGGCTGCGCCGCCTCCGCGCCTCGCCGCACCAGGACCCCGAGACGAACACCGGCGAGGCGGTCGGCCGGACGGTCACCCTCGGCCCGAAGGACGGGCTGTTTCTCGTGGACGTGGCGGCGGGAAACGCGCCGGACACGTCCGGCGGCTAAATGTGCGGGCGTGGACAGGCTACTGCTCGAGGACGAGTTCGACGCGGTCGGTCTCGGCCACGTCGACCTTTTTCGAGGCGGCCTTGTAGCCGTCCTTCGTGGCGGTGACGGTGTATGGCCCGGCGGGTTTGCGGCCGTCGGCGGTGACGACTTCGCGGGTGAGGACGGCGGCCGCCTCGCTCTTCTCGAGTTCTATCGGCTCGACGTAGCCGCGGTGTTCCATATCGAAGGGCCGGGTGACCGCCAGTCGCTCGCCGTCGGCAACGAGCATGGCGTCGCCCTTCTTGGCGGGCGTCGTGTCCTGATGCACCGCTTTGCCGCCGGAGTCCGAGACGACGACGCGGCACCCCGCGACGGGTTCGCCCTCGCCGTCCACCACGCGGACCGTCAGGAGACGTTGAAAGATGACATGGCCTTTCTCGCCGAGTTCGACGGCCTCGCGGCTCGCCCCCTTGTCGTACCAATTGTCCAGGAAGACGCCCGTGCCTGGAATCCGCCCGCGCTGCTGGAAGATGGTATGGTACGCCGGGTCCTCGCCCACGCGGTAGAACCTGTTTTTGAAGAACTTCGGGTATCCCCCCGCGTGGCCGTACTCGTCGCCCAGAAGGACGTTGGCCCACGTGCTCTCGACGGTGTTGTTCGCGAAGATGAGGTTGGGCGACTCGTTCAGGCAGACGACGCAGATGGCCCCCGCCTTGGCGCCGCTGCGCCCGATGGCGCGGATGACGTTGGCCTCGAACAGGCCGCGGGCGTCGCGAATCTCCTCGGTCGCGCCCTTCGGCGTGAAGTGCGGCAGGCCGACCCACACGCAGCGGGCCTTGGCCACCTTCCCGTCGTAGACGTCGGCGTGGGCGGTGAAGTCGTTGCCTGTAACGTGCAAGTTGTCTGCACCCCACGTGGTGCGAAAACAGGCACTGCCGGTGTACCCGTACTCCGTGCCGCTGCGCGTGCACTTGACCTCGACGTGGTTCTCCGCGACCAGCGACTCCCGCGGGTAGACGCCGAACATGCCGATGCCGACGGGGTGTTCGCCGATGCCGAAGATGTGGTTGCGATGAATCTGCGCCGGTTTGCCGGCCGCGCCCGTCGGCTTGATGCCGAACGAGTTCGTCGCGCAGGAATCAATATAGATCTCGTTCTCCTCGGCCTCGGCGACGCCCATCAGGCCCTGCTGGCGCGTGCGCTTCACGAGGCTCCACCGGCAGTCGGTCCACCCGTTGCCGTCGATCGTCGAGACGGCCTGGTGCCGGTTCGTGATATGGGAACCCCGGTCGTCGAAGACGCAGTACCGGACGACGTTCGCTTTCGACCAGTGGAAGAAGGCGCCGGAGATGTCCGGCCCGTGCCAGACGAGTTCCATCCCTTCCATCGTGACGGGCGCATTACGCGAGTAGACGGGATTGCACCCGATGCCGATCTGGGTGCCGGCGCTTGCGCCGCGGCCCTGGACGATGCGGCCGCCGCGGAGCGTCGCCCGTCCCTTGCCGCTGCACTTGACGCCGAAATCGTTTCCTTTGTAGGCGCGTTCGTTCCAGGCCTCGGGCCCGTCGTACGGCTCATCGTTATAGGTAAGCGTGTGTCCGTCGAAGTCGAGGGTGACGTCGGAGGCGGCGATCTCGAAACCCGCCAGGGGGACCGTCAGGTCGCGCGTGAGGACGTAGGTGGCCCCGTTCGTATCGAGGACGTACGGCGGCCCCTTCAGCTCACCGGGGACGGGGATGTCGCCGCCTTCGCGCGGCGGAATCTTGAGCGTGCGGACGGGGCCCTTCTCCTCGCTGCCGTCCGTGCCGATGCTGACGGTCCGGTAGTGGTACGTCTTGCCGGGTTCGAGGCCCGTGATGCGGTGGAATTGCGTGAAGAACGGGAGGCCGAGGACGCGGCCGGGCTTGGTCGTGGACGTCGACTGCGCGCACGCCTTCGTGGGGCCGTACTCGACGCGGCTCGTGGCGCGGTTCAGCGTCCGCCAGACGAACCAAGCCGACGTGGGCCCCGTCTGGTGCCACCCGCCCTGGAACCCGCCCGGCCCGCGCGGCTCGTACTCGTCCATCGGGGCGAGGTCTTCCTTCGCCGGCGCGGCGGCTGCGGAGGCGCAGGCGGCCAGGAGGGCCAAGGCGGCGAGGAGGCTCGGCAAGGGTCGCATGGGGCGGTCTCCCTTCAGCGCGGCATGAGCCTTCGGCAATCGGGTTTTAACGCAGAGAACGCGGAGAACGCAGAGAAGGACAGAGAAAAATGATATATAACAACGGCAAAACCACGGCAACAACAAAGGCCACGGCCGCGGCGAGATGCTTCGGTCGCTGCGCTCCCTCAGCAGGACAGCGCTTTTTCTCAGCCTTACCGCTGTTCTCCGTTCTCCTCCGCGCTCTCTGCGGTCTCCGCGTTAAAACCGATCCGCCGGAAACGCGCCGGACACGTCCGGCGGCTCAATGTGCTTCACGCGCGCCAGGCGAGGCGCTCGGTCTTGCCGTCGCGCGGGTCGGAGGTATCGACGGTTCGCAGGGCGATGCGGACGCCGCCCTCCTCCAGCCGGGCGTCCAGCCATCCGCGGGGCTGCTTCTTACCGAAGATGTGGGCCGTCGCCGGCACGTTCACGAGGTGCACGTCCTTCTGCTTGCGGTAGGACCAGGCGTGCGTGTGGCCGAAGACGTACGCCTTCGCCCGCCGGCGGGGCGCGAGCGTCTCGAAAAGGGGCGGCGTATCGACGAGGCCGGACGGTTTCTCCCGCGTGTCCGGATTGTGATGGGCGACGAGAAGGGCCGGCTTGCCGGCGGCGTCGAGCGTGCGGGCCACCCACTTCCGCTGGGCCTCGCCCAGGACGCCGGGCGTCTGGTTCGTCACGTTGAGCGAATCGAGGAGGAGGAAGTCGGCCCGCGGCGTCGCCAGCACCGCCACGCGCTTGTCCGGGACGGGCGGGGTGCCGGCCGGCCTGGCGTCCGGGAAGGCCGCGTACACGTTCGCCCGATGGTCGTGGTTGCCCAGGACGAGGTGGACCGTGACGCCGGCGCGGCGGACGGGGTCGAGGAGTTTCTTCAGGACCGCGTAGTCGCCCGGCAGGCCCGCCAGGTGCGCGAGGTCGCCCGAGATCACGAGGTTCGCCGGCCGGGGCGAAAGGGCCAGCACCTGCCCGAGCGCGGCCTGGCACGTCTCGGCGGGCATGCACCCGCCGTACGGCTTCGTCGTGTTCTCCCAGACGTGCGTGTCGGCCAGGAGGGCCACGCGGTTCGGATCGAGCGATTCCTCGGCCGCCAGCGCCCGGCCGGGCAGGAGGGCGGCGGCCCCGGCGGCGAGGGTGGCTTTCAGAAATCGGCGGCGTGAGAGCGGCGGCAGTCGGATCGGCATCGGTCGTCTCCCGAAAAGGTCACCCGAATTGTCGGGCCCGGCGGCCGGCCCGTCAAGGCTTTGTCGGGGCGACGGCGCGGCCGGGCGGGTTCGGCGATTCGGTTTTTAACGCAGAGACCGCGGAGAACGCAGAGAACGACGCAGAAAAACAAAACAAGATATAGAAGAACAGCAACGCAACGACAAAGGCTACGGCCAGAGGCTTCGTCGCCCATTCGGGCTCACCATGACAGCGCTTTTTCTCGGCCTTATTGCCGTTCTCCGTTTTTCTCCGCGCCCTCTGCATGCTCCGCGTTAAAACCGATCCGCCGAAAGCGCAGCCGGCAAGGCGCGGTCGGCGAGGTGCCGGACGGCGTCCATCGCGTCGCGGACGGCCCCGGCCGGCAGAGCCACGTCCAGCACGAGGACCTCGTCCACCGTCATCGGGTGCCCGCCGTGGCGGTTGCCGAGCGCGAGCGTCCCCGCGCGGTCGCCCGTGCCGAGGAAGCGGCCCTTGAGGTGCACGTCGGCCCGCTCGCGCCCGTCCCAGTACACGCGGACGACCGAGCCCCGCGCGACGACCATCGCCGCATGGTGCCAGACGCCCGTCTCGACGATGCCGCTGCCCGCGTGGACGTGGTTGACGTTCGTGACGCCCGGCCACCGGTACACCTGGAGGACGAAGGTGGGCTCCGTGAGGCCGCACCACGGCCCGCTGCGGACGAAGTTCGAGATCCATCCCTCGCCATGCAGGCCGACGAGGTCGTAGGCGGACTGCTTGCCGACGGGGGCGTCGAGCCGCCACCACACGAGGACCGTGAGCGGCCTGGCGAGCGGACGGTCGAGGCCGGTGAGCGTCATGCCGCGCTTCGCCTCCGCCCCGGCGAGCGCCGCCCCGGGCCCGGCGAGGCCGTCGCCGGCCCGGGCGTCGCCGGCCGACCACTCGCCGCCGAGGCGGTTGATCTCCGGCCGCCCCGGGCCGCGCGAAAAGCCGTGATAAAAGAGGACCCGGTCCTCCAGGGCGGGCGGGATGAGGAGGCAGTCGGCGGGCGTGGGGGGCCGCGAAGAAGCGCGGCGGGTCTCCGTACCCGCCGCGCCGGCCATGCGCTGCCCCACCCGGCTGTCATTCTGAAGCCCCGCTTGCGGGGCTGAAGAATCCCGCCGTGCGGAAGACGACGAGGCGAGATTCTTCGTCGCGGCTTCGCCGCTCCTCAGAAGGACAGACCGGGATCCGGCCGTGGTTCCAGTCCATAGACAAAGGGCCGCAGAAAGCCCGATCGCGATGCACGTTCTCATGGCGTCCCCTCCGGCCGGAACCGAATGACCCGCACGCCGTGTTTCTTCAGGGGGAAACGCAGGCGGCCGGCGTCCAGCAGCATCGCCTCGCCCGTCTCGGCGTTCTCGGCGACGAGGTTGCCCGCGTCGAAGCCCATCGCCTTCGCATCGACGCGGAGCGCGACGTCTGCATCCGTATCGGCATAACTCGTGGCGACCGCGACCGCCTGCCTGCCCGGCGCGACGTACACGATGGTCGGCACGTCCGGACGGTCGGCCGCGACGGGCTGCGGCCGCTCGTCCCAGTAGCGGTAGACCTGGAGGCCGGGCTCGTCCAACAGGTCCAGGACGGGCCGGGCGAGGCGGGCGTTGGCCTCGGCCGCCTTCCCGTGCCCGCCGAAGCCGCCGTGGCCGTCCAGTTCGTGCACCAGCCGGACGGCCGTGAACGTCCGCTGCGTCCACGGGTCGCCGGCCAGGCGTCCGTGATCGGCGAGCGGCACCGGCCAGACGCCGGCGAGGTCGCCCGTGCTCGTCAGGAGGAGGAGCGGGCGGGCGAAGCGGTCCTGCACGTCGCCCTCCGAGTACTTCCACTCCCAATCGTACTGGACGGTGCAGAAGGCGAGCATCGGCAGGGGGGCGAAACTCGTCATATGGGGAAACGTAATTGGCCGCATCCCCCGCTCGTGCATCATGACGAACGTGCGGCGCGCCAGGTCCCGCAGGGCCCAGATGCCCGCCGCCGGCACCACGCGGCCGCCCGGATCGCGGTAGGCCGCCGTCATCTCCGTGTTGAACGACGGCTCGATGAAGAAGTTGTCCCAATAGACGCCCTGGTTGGCGCCGATGTCGAAACTCCGGGCGTACCAGTACAGGGCGTGGTCGACGTAGGAGGGCGTGGGGACGATCTTGATCTCGCGCGTGCTCCGGCCCGGGCCGACGCTCCGGAGGTCCGTCAGGCCCCACTCGTCCTGGAACGTCTGGAACTCCTCGGCGGCCTGGATGCTGGCCCGGTTGTAGTAGAAGACCATCCGCTTGCCGCGGCGGGACCGCAGGTTGTGATGGACGTGCCGGTGCCAGGATTCGAGGCTGCGCGTGTCGCTCTCCTCGAAATACTGCGTGCCCCATTCGGCCACCCGCTCGACGGTTTCGCGCGAAAGGTCCTCCCGGTTGCCGCGGGCGAGCATCTCCCACAGCCACAGGTCCCGCCCCACGGGGTACACGCTGCCGCAGCCGATGCCGAACCAGTTGATGTCCGTGCCGAGCAGCGTGTAGTCGTCCCGCAGGTACCGGTACCGCCACCCGTGTTTTCCGGCCTCGGGCGGCGTCCATCGCGGCTTGACGGGGGCGGCCAGCAGGCCGAACGTGATCTCGCCTTTCTTGGCCCCCACGAACGGCACGTTGACGAGATGGACGCGCAGGACGACGCGGTCGCCCTCGCGGTGGAGCGTGACGTTCGGCGTCTTCCGGTCCCACGACCAGCCGGCGTCGTTCTCGGCGAACCAGCACAGGCCCCGCACGGCGTCGCCGACGTAGACGTACGGGCAGAAGTTCTCTAGATAGTTATCGTAGACGACGCCCTGCGTCGAGTCCCACAGGAGACCCTGCTTCTCGCCGAGGCGCATCGCGACGGGGGCGCGGATGCGGTCGGCACTGGCGTGAATCATCGTCGCCGCCTCGGCCCGCAGCGGAATCTCCAGGACGAGGCGCTCCAGCCGCTTGCCGCCGGCCCCGAATGCCCACACGGTGACCTTGGCGCAGCCGTCGTAATCCCATTCGACCCGCGTCGCCCCGCTGAGCGGCCCGGCCGTGAACGCGGACGTCGTCTTCACGTGGTGCGGCTGGACTTCGGGGAAACGCAGGTTCCGTTCCGTGCGCGGTCCGGCCACGACGGTCTCGCCGTCCACGGTTGCCACGAGGCGCACGGGACCGGCCAGGATCGGCTTCGCGATGCCCGTGTGGGCGCTCTCGGCCGTGATCTGGGCGGGCAGACCCAGGTCCGTCAGGGTGTGCGTGCGCAGGACCGTCTTCAGGGTCTTCGCGTCCCGGTCCACCTCGATGGGCGTAAACGGCGGGTAGACCTCCGTGCTGCGGCCGGTGGGCGTGTGCTCCCACGGGTAGCGGGTGCGGGTGAAGCGGCGGACGACCTCGCCCCGCGGGCAACCGGCCCCCTCGACGCGGAGCGCGATCTCGTACGTGCCCTCCAGCGGCGGCAGGTCGAGCCGCCCCGTCCACTTGCCCGGGCCCAACCTGGCCGGCTGGAACGCGACCCGGTCCAGCGGGCGCCGGGCGACGCGCTTACCGCCGACGGCCTCGCGGACCTCGGCCCACAGGTGCGTCGGCTCCGCCTCCGCCGGCAGACCGCCGGCGTCCGCGACGATCCGAAGCACGTTCTTGTACGGATAGTACGCGAAGTCGAAACCGATCGGTTGCGGCCCGGGCGGCTCGGTCGCCACCCATCGCTGCGGCCGGTGCTCCTCGCCGGCCCCGTCGCGTGAGAACTGCCGCGTCTGGACCGCCGCCCCCGCCGGGACGAAACGGAACCGCCGGCCGCCGGCCGGCGTCTCGCCCCGTCCGCTCACGCTCGCCCACGCCCGCGGTCGCTGGAAGCCCCGGACCACCGCGATCCGCCACGTGCCGGCGGTGGCCGTCCGTCCCTCGCCGGCGCCGGGCAGAGACGCAATCGGGATGGCGACCTCCGCCTCCCACGCCCCGTCGCGCCGGCCGTGGGCGTGCCGCCACGTGCCGTCCCACGCGGCCGGGCCGTCCTGGCCGGGGCGATGGACGAGGTACGCCGACCGGCCGAGGGCGCTGGCCGCGAGGCGGACCGTCGGGGCGGCACCGTCCGCCGGCGCCGGGCAGACCGCCACCTCCACGGCGTCATCATGGAGGACCTTGAGCGAGTCGGCCTCCACCGCCGTCGCCAGGTGCCCCTCGTCCGGCAATTGGCTGCGGACGGCGACGAAGAGCGTGTCCGCCGTTGCCGCCACCCACGCCCGGCACCGGCGGGGCTCCAGGCGGTCGCCCGAGCGGAAACCGTCGAACGAGACGCCGCGGCCGTCCCACTCGTCCTCGCCGATGCGGCCGTCGATGGTCGGGGCCGACCGCGCGAGGGGGACGAGGACCGGGGCGGCGGATTCCCCGGCCCCCGCCTCGCCAGGATCCCGCGCGGCGGGGCTCCCGGCCTGCCGCGCGGCGCCGGCGTAAAGGTGCCGGGCGCCATTCACGCCGTTTAGAGGCGCCTGGCCCCTTTGCCCGTCGGCGACGGCCGGGAGGGTGAAGGCGACGGCGATCGCCGCCGCCAGCGCCGTCCGAATGGGCGCGTGCGTCCGTGTCACGTCCGGTCTCCTTCGCAAGGGCCGTCCACCTTACCGCGCCGGCCGCGGACTGCAGCCCCTTTTTGTGCGGCGCCGAGTGGACGGGTGCCACGGGCGGCTTGCCCGCCAGTGTTCTGTGGACCTCGAAACGCACTGGCTGACAAGCAGCCAGTGGCACCCTGCGGAGCGCGTGCCTTCATGACCCGCGGCTCGTTGCCTGTTGCCCGTTGCCTGTTGCCTGGATCGCCGGTACACTGTGGCCGACCGTCATTTGGACAGGAGCCGCCCGTGACCGAGGACGTTTCGCAAGACACCCCGTCGGAGGAAGAGTCCCCGCCGACGCCGGCCGGGCGGCTGGTCGCGCTCGCCGACGCCGGCGCCTTCGGCGATCTGGAGGCCGCCTGGATGGCGTCGCTGGAGGAGGCGTGGTTCGACGCCGCCGCCGGCGGCGACGTCCTGGTGGCGCTTCGGGCCCATCCCTCGCCGCGGGCCGCCAAGACCGCCGCCACCCTGCTCTGGATGACCCTTCAGACCTGGACGGAGTCCGGCCAGGCCGGCCGGGCCCGGGCCCTGCTGGTGCGGCTCGGCGAGGGCGTACCGGAGTCGGACCTCGTGCGCGAGGCCGCCGCCGAGGTCTACCGGGCCGACGCCGCCGGCGCCCCGGACCTGGAGCCCCTGCTCGCGATGACCCTGGGGCGGGAGGACCTCGCCGCCGGACGGGCCGTCGCGCGCCTGGAGACGTTCCTCACCCTGCCGCCCGGCACGTTCGTCGTGGACCCCCGCCGGAAGCATCCCGGGTGCGTCCAGGGCGTCGATTCCGACCGCGGTGTCCTGAAGGTCTCGTTCGGCAAGAGCGAGCGCGGCTACGACGCCGAGAGCGTCGTCCACCTCCAGGGCGGCGACCCGGACGATTACCGGGCCCTCGTGGCCTTCGCGCCCGAGCGCCTGGCCGAGATGGCCGAGGCCGACCCGGAACGCCTCGCGCGGATCGTCCTGTCGGCCCACGGGCCGAAGATGAAGTTCCGCGAGTTCAAGGCCACCCTCGAACCGGCCGTCCCGGCGAAGGCGTGGCCGGCGTGGTGGCGCGGGGCGAAGGAAATCGTCAAGCGGTCGCCCTACATCGAAATGACGGACTCCAGCCAGCCCACGCTCACCCTGCGGGACCAGCCCGTCTCGTTCCAGCGGGAGCGGCGGCACGCATTCCTCCAGGCCGCCGGCGAGGAGCGGCTGGCCATGGCCCTTTCGTACCTGGACGAGACCGGCCACGACCCGGCGTCCGAGGCGGCCCTGCTCGCCGAGTTCGCCGAGACCCTGACCGAGACGGCCGCTGCCGCCGACACGGCCGCCGAGCGGCTCGGCGCCCTGGCGGTCCTCGCCCAGATGCACCGCCGGCATCCGGACGCCGTGGCCGCCCCGCCCGAGGGGCCGGCCGACGCCGCGGGCGAGGCGGACCTGCCGGCGGCGATGGCGGCCCTGGCCGACGCGTCCGTCGTCCGGGCGGTCCTCGCGCTCGTGCGGGAGGCGATGCCCGACGTCTGGCCGGACATCTTCGCCGACGCCCTCGCCGCCAGCCGCCTGCCGGAGGCGTGCGGGCAGATGGCCGACGCCCTCGTCGACGCCGGCCACGGTGACCGCCTGTCGGCCGGGGCGGAGGCGATCATGCGCCGGCCGGACGAGGCCCCCGCCGCCGCCTTCTGGCTCTGGACCGCCGTCACCGCCGGCGCTTACGGCGAGGCCCTGGCCGAGGTGGACCCGGTGTCGCTCACGATCCGCATGCTGCTGGCCGTCGACCATCTCGGCCGCGACGCCGAGGACGACCGGTCGCTCCGGCCGGTGGTCGTCCAGATCCGCGGGGCGCTGGACGTGCGGTCGAACCCGGCCATCGAACGGGTTCTCGAACGGGCCGACGACGCCCAGGCCAAGGACATCCGGGCCGCCGCCGACCGCAACACCGTGCTGACCGAGGCGCTGCGGTCGCGGATGCTGGACCTCATTCGCCGGACGCATCCCGAGCACTTCGCCGTCCGCCGCCTCGAGCCGTGGGAGGAAGAGGACGTCATCTGGACGACCGAGCGGGCGCTGCGGCATCAGGAGGAGGTGTACGGCGACCTGGTGACCCGCCAGATGGCCGAGAACGCCCAGGCCATCGGCGACGCGGCCGCCCTCGGCGACATCAGCGACAGCGCCGAGTTCACCGCCGCCCTGGAGGAACAGCAGCGGCTGTCGGAGAAGGCGGAGCGGCTCCAGGCGGACATCCAGAAGGCCCGCGTCATCCCGCCCAGCATGGGGGCCGGCGAGGCGGTGACCGTGGGGTCGAAGGTCCGGGCCCGCAGCGCCCGGACGGGCGAGGAGGAGTCCTTCACCTTCCTCGGCCCGTGGGATACGGACGTGGAGAATGATATCTATTACTATCGCGCCCCGCTGGCCCTGGCGTTCATGGGCAAGGCCGTCGGCGAGACCGTGGCCTTCGGCGAAGGCGACAAGCGGCGCGAGTGGGAGGTGCTGGAGATTGCGGCAGGCATCTGACGCGGCCAAGCCGCGTCATTCGTCATTCGTCCCTTGTCATTGGTCCTTGGTCATCTGTCCTTTGTGCGTTGTTCGCTGTCATCCTGAGCGGAGCGAAGGATCTCGCCGTGGCCGTTCGGTGTTCAGCGCGGCCCGCGAGCGGGCAGGCGAACAGGAGCGTCACCGCGTGGCGTAAGGACCTCGGAACCTCCTTTGTGTCGTTGCCGTTTGCCGTTGTTCCGCATTCCGCGTTCCGCACTCCGCATTCGGCCGGTTCTTTCCGTTTCCATCTTTGCCATAAAGACGTTACCCTGCCATGGGGATATCAGGGCACGCGGGGGACGTCATGGCAGACAGGCGCTACTACGACCCGGAGACGAAGACCTTCCTCCCCGGGGCGCGGATGAATATCGAGCAATACGAGATTCTGAAGCGCTGCTCGTACCGTGACGGCGACATCAGCGAGTGGCAGCGGTATCGCGCAGAGCACCCTGACGAGGAGATATGGCTTTGCGGTGCGGACCTTGAGGACGCAGTGCTCAAGAGCCCCGGATACGAAACGTGGCGGAAGAACCACGAACCGCAGGAGACCACACTCGGCGAAGGGCTGAGCCTGGCTGAGTCAGAGAACGTGCTGGACCTGCAGGACGCCCATTTAGAGGCCGCGAACCTAGCAAGCGTTCGTCTGAATGGCGCGAACCTCTTTGGAGCACATTTGGAGGATGCATTGTTTTTCGGGAGTGTCTATCTAAATGGCGTGGACCTAACCGAGGCCCACCTGAAGCGCGCGTTCACCTTGAACGTCCGTCTGGCCGGCGCAAACCTGACGAAGGCCCATCTGCAAGAAGCGAAACTCCGGGAAGCCCATCTGAACGGTGCCCTACTCGCAGAGGCCCATCTGGACGGCGCGGATCTCTGCGATGCAGATTTGACTGCCGCGGAACTGGGGCACGTTGAAATGCGGGGAAGCCTATTCAGAAGAGCCAAGGTCGATGGCAGAACTCTGATCTGGGGCAATCATACCCGGATTGACCGCCGAACAGACTTCACGGGGGTGGGCCTTGAGGCCGCACGGGTACCGCCGGGTATCCGCCAGCTGCTGGAGTGCAACGTGCGCCGTCTAGCCTGGCATGGGTGGTTTCGTTCGGTTCCCGTTTCGGTCTGGGATGAAAAGTTACGGCAAAGCGAACTTGCAGGGAGCAACCCGCCGCTATGGCTGCGCGCTGTCCGAGGGATGACTGAGTACTTCAAGCGCCTCGCCATCCAGCCGTTCTGGTTCATCTCCGATTACGGTCGCATCACGTGGGGTATCCTCGTGACGTTTTTCTTATTTGCCGCGTACTTCGCCCTGGCCTATTGCCTGGCCCCCTTGTGCCTCATCGTGGGCGGCGAGGTGGGGGCGCTGCGGGGCTGGTGGCACGCCCTCTACTTCTCCATCGTCACGCAGACGACCCTCGGTTTCGGCGACATCCACGCCAACCCGGCGAGCCCATACGGCCAACTGCTGCTGATGCTCCAGGTCATCCTGGGTTACGTCCTCCTGGGCGCCTTGGTGACGCGCTTCGCGGTCCTCTTCACGGCCGGCGGCCCGGCGGGACGGTTCAGTCCCCGGCAGATTCGCTTCCCGAGCATGTGGCTATACGTGCCACCACACCCGCGGGTGTGGGCGGAACGCGTGCCGCGGGCCGTGCCCCGCGAGGTAGACTGAGACGGCGAAAGGCAAGACCACGGCGCCTCACGCCAAGCCTGCTCCGCCCTGCGAAGCGGGCTACGCAGCCCGCGAGCGGGCCGGGCGAACACGGGCGTCTCTGCGTGGGCCGACGCCCACGGAACCTCCTCCGTTACCGCGTCACTCCGTCACTTCGTCACTTGCCTTTACATGGCGACGATGCGACAATCGCCCGAGACATCCGCGGACACCCGATCCATGCCCGATCCCGGCGACCCGTTCGACTCGGCGTTCCTCGCGCGGCTGGAGTACCTGCGCATCGTCTCGCGTCGCCTCGCGTCCGGGACGAGCGCGGGCCGGCGACGCGGCCGGCGGACGGGGCCCGGCCTCGAGTTCGCCGAGCACCGGGCCTACACCGCCGGCGACGACTTCCGGCACATCGACTGGGCGGCGTTCGGCCGGTTGGACCGGCTCCTCATGCGTCTCTGCCAGCAGGAGGAGGACCTCGGGATCGATTTCCTCGTCGACGCCTCCGCCTCCATGGCGACGGGGCGGCCGACGAAGTTCGACCACGCCCGGCGCCTCGCGGCCGCGCTGGCGTACGTCGCCCTGGCGAGTCTGGACCGGGTGCGGGTCTTCGCCGTCGCGGGCGGCGTGCGGTCGCACCTTTCGGCCGGGCGGGACCGGGCCAACGTCCTGGCGATCCTCGAGTTCCTGCGGAACCTCGCGCCGGAGGGGCGGACGGACCTCGCGCAGAGCGCGCAAGGCTACCTCGCCCACGCCGGCCGGCCGGGCCTCGCGGTCGTCGTCACGGACCTGATGGACCCGGGCGGGTACGAGCGGCCGCTCACGCTGCTCGCCGGCCGGGGGCTGGAGACGTGGTGCCTCCACGTGACGGACCCGGCGGACCTCGCCCCGCCCGGCACCGGCGACGTGGCGGTCACCGATGCCGAGACGGGCGATACGCTGGCCGTCCATCTGACGCCGGCCGTGCGCGAGCGCCTCAGCGCGGAGGCCGACCGCTTCACCGCCGAGGCCCGGGCGTGGTGCCTCGGGCGCGGCATCGGGTACGCCGAGGCCCCGACGCGGACGCCGGCCGACGTGATGGTCCTGGACGTGCTGCGCCGCGGCGGCCTGGTGGCGTGAACGGCAATTTCGGATCTGGGATTTCGGATTTCGGATTGAACGTCAACGGCGGACCGCACGCCACATTTAGCCGGCGGGCCCGCCAACCACGGCGGGAAAACTTGCCCGGCGCGTCGCGCGCATCCCACGGCCATGCAAGTGTGTAAGTCTTTCCTCTAGAGGCACTTACATGCGGCAGGGCGGACAGGGCCGCCCCCCGGCCCCGTCTTTCGACGCCCGACGAGCGGATTTGGCGTAACCCCTTGTGTGACAGGCACTTGCGACGCCCACGCCTGTCCGAGGGAGAAAGGCGGCCCGTTTTCCCCTTGAACCCCCGGCCGGACCGGCGTACGATAGACGTACACGACAGAGGTATTCAGCTGTCCAACCTGCCTCAGGGCCGGTGGTCGCCCCTGGTGACCGCTCAGTCGCCCGGCCCTGAGGCGTTTTTTGCGCCCGGCCCCTCGCTCTCGGTCATCTTCGTCGGTTCGATTCTTAACGCAGAGCCCGCAGAGAGCGCGGAGAAAAACTAAGAACGGCAAAACCAGGCCAACAACAACGGACAAAGGACCACGGACGGCCTTTGTCGCGTTTTGTGATTGACACGGGCGGGGCCGCGCGGTAGGAAAAGGCGTGTCGCCCTTCTGTCTGCGTGGTGCCCGCTGCATCCCCGCCGTCCCCCGCATCGCCGCACGGCCGGCCTGCGCGCCCAGACGGAGATGACCCGGGAGGAGGACTGGTGTGTATCGACACATTCTGAGACTGTTGTCGGGCGTGTTCGGCAACGCCGCCGAACTCGCCCTCGTGGCGGGGCTGGGGGCGCTGGCGGTCGCGGTGCTGCTGCTCTTGGCGCGGCCGTGGCGGCAGGGCGTGGAGGCCGCACGACGCCGCGGCGGATGGCGGGCCGTGGCGATGGGCCTTGCGAACGGCCTCCTGACGCTGCTCGTGGGCGGCACGCTGGTGGCGGCGTTCGGCGGCGCGATGCTCGTCCAGTCGGGCCTCTTCGACGAGCGGCACGGCCAGGTCACGCAGCGCAACTACGAGGCCATGCTGACCAACTGGGGCAAACCCCACGAGCAGCGCGAACTCCAGGTCTCCCACACCGTGACCGAGGAGAAGACGTTCCTCATCCTGAAGGACGGCCGGCAGGTGGCCGAGGACGAACTCGACGCCGTCAACCCCCAGCAGATCGGCGAGGCGCCCGTCAAGGTCACGCGCGAGATCCGGCGGACCGTCCCGCAGAACGCCATCGTCCGCAGCGAGGTGGCCGTCGACCTCCGCCTCGACTACCGGCCCAAGGGAACCGCCTTCTACACCGGCTACCGCGACCAGTGGCGGCTGGCCTACACCGTCTGCAACCGCAGCCGGCAGGCGACCGAGGCCCGGTTGCGCTTCCCGATGCCCGCCACGCACGGCGAGTACGACGGCCTGACCATCCGCGTGGACGGCCAGGACTGGATGGACCACGTCGTCCTGGAGGACAACGCCCAGACCTGGACCATGCCGATGGCCCCCGGCCAGGAGGCCGAGGTCGAGGTGGCGTACGCCTCGCGCGGGATGGAGTTCCTGCGGTATACGCCCGCCCCGATGGCCCACCGCCAGGCGCAGCAGGTGAAGATGCGGCTCTTTCCGGATGCGGCCGAGGGCGGCGAACCCGCGCGGGGACCGCAGCGGCTCGTCTGGGAAGAGCACATGGGCCTGCCCATCGGGTCCACGACGCCGGGCGTCCGCACCGATTCGCCCGCCCCCGGCGAGCCGATGGTCCTGGAGTGGGACATGACCTCCGCCGCCACCAGCCTCGGCATGGGCATCCTCCTGCCGGACCTCAAGCAGCCCGGTTGGTACGTGGCCCGGCTCCTGCACGAGGCCCCGCTGGGCCTGGCGCTGCTGGCGGCGGCGCTGGTGGTCACGTGGATGCTCTTGGGGCGCCAGACGCACCTCTTCAGCCTGGGCCTCTTGGTGGTGGCGTATTACCTGTTCTACACGATCCTCGCGCATGCGTCGGACCATCTGACGTCGTTCGCGGCCTGTTTCGTGCTGGCGGCGACGGCCACGCTCGCCTTGTCGGCGGGATACCTGTGGCTGGGCTGGGGCCGGACGTTCGCCGCCCACCAGTCGCTCGGGCTGGTGGCGGCCTTCACGGTCTATTACCCGCTGGCGGTCGTGTTCGACGAGCAGACCGGCCTGATGCTCCAGGTCCTGTACTGGCTTCTGGCGGCGTACGCGGCGGCCCTGGCGGTCGTCATGCTCTGGCGCCGCCGGACCGCCGCGCAGGCGTAACGATGGCGGGGGCGTACCCCGCCGTCGTTTCGAGCCGCGATCGTGAGATCGCGGGGATCTTCATCCTGGGCGCGAGCACCTCGCCGCCACGTTGAGCCGTCGACCGAAGGTCGACGGTCGTTCTGCCTCGGCGTATCGGGAGAATCGCCGACGTACCGTCGGCGGCTCAATGAGCCCCCGTGCGCCCGCACTCCCGCGAAATCCTTTGACCTGCCGCCCGATGCGGCTAGAATCAAGGGTGTGTTCGCGCGCCGGGCAGACGGGGTGGGGGTGCGCTGCGGCCCCGCCGGCCGACGCCGGACGCACAGACTCCGGTTGGAACAACCCCATGGCCCATGTGTTCGTGGCGTGCCCCCAGTGCGGGGCCGGCTACAAGATCGCGAAAGAACACCTCGCCACCGAGGCGGTCTGTCGGGCCTGCGGGCACCGGTGGATCCCGGCCGAGGCCCACCCCACGCAGGGCCAACCGGATGAGCCGATCGTGGACGCCGAACCCGCCACGCCTGTCCCGGAAGCCGAACCGCCCGCCCCGTCCGCGGAAGCCGAACCCCCGGCCGGCAAGGGCCAAGGGAGGGGGGGAGGCGGCTCGCCCGCCGACGCCCTGGCCGCCCTCGCCGCCGCCGCCGGCGAACACCGGGGCGGCACGGGGCCGAAAGCCCCCGCCGAGCAGCCCCCGGTCCGCAAACCGCCTGCCGCCAAAGCCCCGGCCGAGGCGAAACCGCCCGCCCCGAAACCCGCTCCAGCGCCGGCCGAGGCCAAACCGTCCGCGCCGCCCAAGCCGGCCGAGACACCGGCGCCCGAGACACCGGCGTCCCAACCCGCCTCGGAGAAACCGCCGGCCGCGGAACCCGCGGCGGTGCCGGCGTCGCCCGCGCCCAACCCCCCGGCCGGCAAGAAGCCCAAGGCCGGCGGCGGCGCCAGCGCCCCGATCGACGCCCTCGAGGCGATGGCCCGGGCCGCCGGCGGCGGCAAGGGCGCCAAACCCCCCGCCGCCCCGGCCCGAAAGAAATCGGCGGGCGGCGCCGCGCCAACGGCCGCCGGCAAGGCCGATGCGCCCTCGTCCGATCCCCTCATCGGCAAACAGGTCAACGGGTTCAAGATCCAGGGCCGCCTCGGCACCGGCGGGTTCGGCATCGTCTACCGGGCGTTCGACACGAACCTGGAGCGGTCCGTCGCCATCAAGATGCTGCCCGCGAACCTGGCCAAGGCCGGCAAGGGCGTCGTCGAACGCTTCCTGCGGGAAGCCCGCAGCGCCGCGAAACTCGCCCACCCGAACATCGTCACGATCCACCAAATTTGTCCGTACAAGAATACGTATTACATCGTGATGGAACTGATTGACGACGGGGCCCTGCACGAGGTGCTCGGCAAGAAGCGGCACCTGAACCCGGAAGAGGCCACCCGCATCGTCCGGGCCGCCGCCGAGGGGCTCGGCCACGCGCACACGCGCGGCATCATCCACCGCGACATCAAGCCCGGCAACATCATGCTCACCAGCGACGGCCAGGTGAAGGTCAGCGACTTCGGCCTGGCCCGCGACGTCCTCCAGGGCCGGGACATCGTCGGGGCCGGGCACAGCCTCGGCACGCCGCGCTACATGGCCCCGGAACAGGCGCTCGGCGAGGAACCCACCGCCGCCAGCGACCTCTACTCCCTGGCCGCCACCTACTTCGTTCTGCTGACCGGCCACGCGCCGTTCGACGGGGCGGACGAACGCGAGATCATGAAGAAGCAGGTCCAGGCCCCCGTGCCGGACCCGCGCTCCTTCCGGCCGGAACTCCCCGCCGCCGTCTTCCGCTTCTTCGAGAAGGCGATGGCCAAGGAACCCGCCGACCGGTACACCGTGTCCCAGGACTTCATCGAGGCCCTGGACCGGCTCGACTTCGCCAAGGCCGACTCCGACGTGACGGACTCGCAGGACCTCGTGGACCAACTCAGCGGGGTGGGGGCGGCCGACCGCGGGGCCCACCTGTCGCAGACGCTCGGCCGGGCCGTCCGGCGGGCCCAGCGGCAGCGGACGCCGATGAGCGAAAGCGCCGTCGACGACGTCCTCGGTGTCGGCACGGCCGCCGGCCGCAAGGCCGGCTGGAAACTGTGGGTCCTCCTCGGCGTGCTGGCCCTCCTGGTGATCGCCGGGGCCGTCGTCGCCGCCGTCCTCCTCGCCCCCAGGGGCCCGGAAGGCGGCACGCCCGAGCAGCCGACCGGGGCCGCCGCCACGGCCACCGGCGAGACCGGGACCGGCCAGGCGCCCACCGAAGGCACCGGCACCGGCACTGCCGCCCCCGCCGAGGGCGAGGGCACGGGCGAGGCCGCACCCCCCGAAAAACCGCCCGCCAGCCCCCTCGAAGACGTCGCCCAGGAGGTCCTGGGGGAGGTCCAGGCCTACGAGAGCGACCTCGATACGCCCGTCTACGAACTCATGCGGATGTATCGCGAGAACGTCATCCAGGTGTACCCCGGCACCCGGGCCGCCGAGACGGCTGCCAAGGCCCTCGAACGTCTGAAGAAGGGCAAACGCCTCCAGGCGGGCGGCGCCGAGGAAACTCCCGCCGAGGAAACCCCCGCTGAAAAGCCTCCCGAGGATACGCAACCGGCCGAAGAGAAGCCCGCCGAGGAGAAACCCGCCGAAGAGAAGCCCGCCGAGGAGAAACCCGCCGAAGAGAAACCCGCCGAGGAGAAACCCGCCGAAGAGAAACCCGCCGAAGAAAAGCCTGCCGAGGAGAAACCCGCCGAGGCCAAGCCCGAGGCGTAG
>Ga0272442_10004279_pt1 | contig 19611 bp, 13 predicted proteins | sample SSMForm2O_FD_200262 | JGI IMG/M metagenome (GOLD analysis project Ga0272442, IMG submission 200262) | Marine sediment archaeal communities from Little Sippewissett salt marsh, Falmouth, MA, United States - SSM-Form-2O | ecosystem: Environmental > Aquatic > Marine > Wetlands > Sediment ... | reverse complement strand
AATCAGGAGAGGCTGACTTCGGCATCCTACCCATAGAAAATTCAATTACAGGCAGCATCCATGATAACATGGATCTCTTTCTCCGGTACCAACTTGTGATTACCGGTGAATATATCCTTCGCATTGAGCACCATCTGCTGGCACAGAAAAATGCTGAGCTTTCCGATATCAGGATCATACTTTCCCACCCCCAGGGCCTGCTGCAGTGTTCATCATTTTTAAAGACACTGCCCGGTGTCGAGGCCAGAGCTGTGTACGATACTGCCGGTGCTGCTAAAACCGTGATGGAAAACACAGATAATACAATGGCAGCCATAGCAAGCAGACGCGCTGCCGCCGAATACGGCCTGACTGTTCGGTGCTCAAACATTGAAAACAATCATGCTAATTATACCCGTTTTCTCATTATCAGCAAAAAACAGGTATGCCGTAATCCCGATAAATCATCTATAGTGTTCAGCACTGGCAATAATCCCGGTTCCCTGTTTAAATGTCTTGCCGTGTTCTCGCTCCGCGATATAAATCTGCTGAAAATTGAATCCCGCCCCATTGTCGGCAAACCGTGGCAGTACCTGTTCTACCTTGATTTTTCCGGCACTATTGAAGACACCGCATGCAGCAATGCCCTGAAACATCTGGAAGAGTTTACAGAACATATCAAATTCCTTGGTTCATATCCCGGGTTTGTTGCATAATATAATACGCAGTTTTTTTAAAAATGGTGCTATGTTGATTCTATCCTTACCCACCCGGTTCAACATAGAACCCATAAAATACTGATCTGTCTGAAACATAAAACGGAGGTGTTATGGATATTGACACAATTATCCAGAAGCGGAGGGCGTACCGTGCCCTCTCTCCAGTTACAATCACCGATGAAATGGTCTCTGCACTTGCTGAGTCTGCCAGGCTTGCTCCTTCCTGTTTCAATAAGCAGCCCTGGCGCTTTGTATTTATCAGGTCAGCAGATCAGCTGGAACATATGCACACAGCATTGTCTCAAGGCAATGCATGGGCCAAAAACGGATCCATGATCATTGCGGTGGTCAGCACAAAGGAATTCGATTGTGTTGTAAAGAGCAGGGAGTACTTTCTGTTCGACACAGGTATGGCCTCGGCCCTGTTAATGCTCAAGGGGGTTGATATGGGCCTGGTTATGCACGCTATTGCAGGATTTGATGAAGACCAGGTCAAGGATATTCTTGGTATTGATGATTCGCTCACAGTCATAACGCTGATTGTATGCGGCAAACACGCTGATGATCCCGGGTCAATGCTCAATGAAAAACAGATGGAATCGGAGAAAAAACGGCCCCATCGTTTTCCGCTTGCGGACTTCGCGTTTCATGAATCCTACGGAACAACGTAATCGTTGAGCGTACAATGTCCGGCATGCTGCATAAACATGTAGCCACAGCTGGTATGTTCTGACCTGATGGATATATCTTTCTGCCTATTATCTAAAGCGTGCAATGATACTTGTGTCTGAAAAGTCGTACTGTGCCTCTTTTTATGCCATCCCTGCATCGCAGGAGCGAACCTGTGTGTTCGCCCTTAATTTACCAGACACGCAGGCCTGCCCTGCATAAGATTGTGACTTGATTACTCCGGGGCTGTGTCCCTGACTATTTTATGTATGTCATGCCTGCGAAAGCAGGCATCCAGGCGGCCGTATTCAGGATGCATACACACTGACACATTCAAAGATGGCAGAAACACCCCAAACCCCATACCTGATACCACATACACCTCCTGCCCCACACCATCCTGAAAATAATTTTAAAACTTCTTGACTTATAAATATAAAATACATATAATGCCAAAAGGGCGAGGCATAACAGAGACGCGTAATTTTGCAGGCCGGCATGAACACCATGCACAGGGGCAGCCTGCGCGGGTTTGTTGTGCCTTTTTTTGTTTCCGGAAGGAGGTGATTGATTATGTGGCGAATTTTGAAGATAAATAGAACGTCAACCATTTAAATTCGAATGGAGGTGTAAAAAGATGATAAAAATAATTAACCTTCTTTTATTAACTTTTTTCCTGTTTTCAATAATCTGGTCAGGCTGTTCAAAAAATTTCTCTCCGTTTAAAGTAGTTCACAGTGATAACAATACTCAAGAATGTATTTTTAAGGAGCAGGAGGATGCTATGAAAACGGGGAAAATTACAATGAGAATAAAACAGAATTCAATAGTCAATGTGCAATATCAATCTCGTAAAACTATGTGAAAGGAGGTGAGTACAATGAAAACAGCAGCAGTAATTCTCGGAGCTGTAATACTTTTCCTGCCTGCCATTCTTCCCGCACAAACCCACATTGACACCGTATACAGCACACCGGAGCTGGATGGTAGTATAGGTAAGGACTTCACATGGAACCATACAATGGCTCATAATGATGGTGATGATTTAGTTGCAGGAGATCTAAGAAGCTCCCTTGATAGTGGGTTAAATCTCGGAAAAGGCTATCTTTCTTTTGATCATTCTTTTCTTGATGCTGGACAGAATGTGGGAAAAGCAATCGTAAACGTATTCCAGATAATGAGTTACGGTAACAGTGAAGAAGGTAAATTCCCTCAATGGGACATCCCCGGCGGAGACACTCTTTTTTGCATGATGGATCACATCACCTACGGTGATACTCTCGATACTCTGGACTGGACAGCAGGAGACCCGGGGGACCCACAGACCCTGCACAGCAGCATCGGCGTTCTTTCGGACAATGCTGTGCTGGAATATAAAACATTGGATGTTACTGAATTTGTAAAGGAAGACATTCAGGCGGGACGGGGCCGCTCACAGTTCCGTATACAGTTTAACGTCCAGGAACCTGATGACAGGAAAAATGATTTTCTTTCTTTCTGTTCCGGTGACTGGCCGTACAGAGAAAAACAGCCTTTTCTTGCAATAACAACAAACAGTACACATGTTGACAAAAAGAGCAATACGGCCCACACCTTTCATCTTTTTCAGAATTACCCGAACCCATTCAACTCAGAAACCATTATAAGGTATTCCCTCTCAATGCCGGGATTTGTCCGTCTGACAATTCATGACGTTCAAGGCAGAAAAATTGAAGAATTAATTACCGCCCGTCAACCAATGGGAATGCATACGGTCTCCTTCTCCTCCCGTAACGTGTCAAGCGGTATCTATATCTGCCGTCTGTCTGTGGATACTAAATTGCAAGCCGCAAGAAAAATAACCATCATTAAATAAGACAGGGGGCCGTCATGAAGAAAAGAAGCATGTTGCTTTGGGTCATGTTTGTGTTTTTGGGAATGTGTAATCTTTTCGCACAAGAAGGCAAAACATATATGCCCGGAGAAGCAGTTATTCGAGTAAAGGAGCCATTCACAACCATACGGCAGGATAAGGGTGTTATTTCAACAGAGAAACAATGGATGAACAATATAATTGATGCATTTGATGTCCACTCAATGAATCGGGTATACAAGAACAGCATTCTTGAAAGACACAAGGGCAGGTATATACTTAAATTCCCTGAGAACATTCCGGTAAAAACAGTTGTTGACAGAATCAACAGTGAATCAAATGTTATGTGGGCCGAACCAAATTTTATTTTCTCATTAACGTTCACTCCGGATGATAAATATTTTCGCTCCCCGGAGTGGTGGGGGCTTCAGATGATAGAAGCACCCAAAGCTTGGGACTTCACTGCAGGATCTTCGGATATCGTTGTGGCGGTAATTGATAATGGCCTTGATATAGACCACGATGATATAAAAAATCAGCTCTGGGAAAACCCTGATGAAAAGAATGGGCAAGCAGGAGTCGATGACGACAATAATAATATTGTCGATGATATCCATGGCTGTGATGTGTTTCCTTACTCAGGATCTTTTAGTGACGGTTACCATGGCACTCCGGTAACAGGTATATTAGGAGCCCAGAAAAATAATGATTCACCCGATGATTCGACCGGCATTGCAGGAATCGCCGGAGGAGGGAAAAATGGCCAAGGAGGAGTAAGAGTTATGGCAATTGAAGCTACGCATGGCATTTACGATAAATTTATAAACTCTACAAACCTTGCCAATGCACTCAATTACGCATATGACCCTCATGGAGATTCGAGCACTGATGACGGAGCAGATATAATTAATATGAGTCTCGGCAACCCGCAAAATGATTGGAGCGATTTCAATCTTGTTCATGAAGCTGTTGATGATGCATACCAATACGGCAGAAATGGCAAGGGAACAGTAATGGTCGCTGCTGCGGGGAATTATCCCACTGATCCGGATTTCTATCCAGCTGATTTTAGTAATGTGCTCTCTGTTGGATGTTTGGACAGTCAGGGTTATCATTGTGAATACCGTCCTGGTTCTATTAACGCGCCGGGTGACGTAAGCGGGATATATTCCACATACCCGGACAACGATTACGGCTATATCGGTAAAACATCTGCTGCTTCCCCCCATGTGGCAGGCGTAGCTGCACTCATACTTTCACTCAATGAAGATTTAACTGCCTCTGAGGTTATGAATATCCTTCTGGAGACAAAGGAATCAACAAACAGATGTGTAAACGCCTACGAAGCTTTGAAATACACGCTTCGCCATTACGGCGGCACTCTGCGGGGCAATGTGGTTCTGCACAAGGCTCTTATACTTGAACCGGGTGTAACTCTTACAATTGAACCCGGAACCACAATACAGGTTAACGGCTATTACAATATCATTGCCAAAGCAGGAGCAACAATCCAGGCAATAGGTACAGAAGAAAAACCCATCACCTTCACCTCTCTTAACGGCACACAACCCTCATCATGGAAAAACATCTTCCTGTACGGCAGCGGCAGCAGGTTTGAACACTGCGAATTCAAATACGGCCACTGGGCAATCAATGTAAGCGGGTATCCGTGTACAGGCGGGCAGAACATTATAAAACATTGTACATTTCACAACAATGACCAGGCATTGAGGATTCAGAACAACAATTCAACCATTGTTGAGAACTGTAAAATATATGACAACCGGCACGGCATTGTAACCTACTCTGTATCGAACCTGGATTTTACAGCGAACCGAATATATGAAAACAGCAGAGACGGCCTGTACAGCATAGGCAACAGCGATCTATCCTTTGTATACAATGTTATCGACAACAATGGAGAAGGACATACTTCAACATGCAATGGAATATACGCTGGATATTCCGACTACATAACATTGAATCCCGGTTCTGGAAAAAACACCATACGGAATAATTACAGCAAGGAAGTATACGCATCCTACGGCAGCCCTGTTATTGTACTGGGTAACGGATCCGGCGGCAATAATGCTGTGTTTGACAGTCTGAGAACCTGGGATGATGAAGTGTACAACAACAGCGGTAATTCTACTATATGGGCGCAGTACTGCTGGTGGGGGCAGAACGGCGCGCAAACAGCAGGCAGTGTCAACACCGCATACCCGCTTTCCAGTAGGCCTTCATGGACAGGCACCACATCAGGCAGCCTGTGTAAACAGGCAGCGCCTCTGCCAAGCGACCTTCACAAGCGCATCGCAGAGCTAAAAGCACTCATTACTGCCAAATCACAGACCAGTGAGGCACTGTACGCCCTGGCCGAGCTTTACGGTATTGTCCGGCACGACATGGTGAAAAACAGCCTGGGTGAGAGAGACGCGGCCCTGCCCTATTTTGAAAGCCTGTATACTGCCTACGGCAATACCGCTTTGGGACGCATGGCACTTGAAAAGATGATCATGTGGCAGACCTCAGCAGGAGAGACGGCCGCTGCAATAGAACTGTCGGAACAAGCGATTTCTATGTTCCCCAAACAGGAACGGGCCGTAATTTACAGCAACCTTGTCATGCTGCATTTGCGCTTTGATAACACGGAACAGGCACACAAGGCGTTACGTACGCTGCAAAGAGAATCAAAGGATAATGCCAACATTGAATTCCTGAAAGAGTCAATTTGCAGTGTACAGGAACAGATAGACCTTGGCGTTCGCGGCCAGGCCCGGGGCTCTGAGCCCAAAGAGCACGAGGAAACTGAAAAAGAACAGGACAATACATGCATAATGGGGGCTTTCCCCAACCCGGGTAATCCGTCCATGTCAGTACACTTTTCCATTCCGCAGGAGCAGCACGTGGAACTGAGCGTGTATAATCTGCTGGGCCGGACTGTAAAAACACTGTACAGCGGCAGGAAACAGGCAGGCACACACACAGTCATGTGGGACGGCACCGGCCAAAACAACAGCGCAGCGCCTACAGGCGTGTACATCATACGCCTGCATACCGGCGGCAAGGTGCATACAGCAAAAGTCAGCCTTGTCAAATAGCATATCTGAACATTCATCCCCCATGCACAAGGGCGGCCTTAAAGGCCGCCCTTCGTGTTTTCCGGCCTTCGCCCTCTGCGTTCTGCACTACCGCTTTCAACACCAATATGCAGGGCCGAACCTGTGCGTTCGTCCTGTTTTTATGCAGACACGCAGATCTGCCCCTGCACGGGTTTATATCCATTACTCTTTTACTCTTGCATTTATGGCTTTCGGCAGGTATATTTCTACATGACCGGCCCGATAATTTTAACCTGAAACCGGTATAATTCAAAAAAACCCGGCACCCTAACGAAACGGACAGCATGAAAAAACGCATTCTCTTCTCTGCGCTCCTGTGCATAGCCATAATCAGCGGATGTTCAGTCGAACCTTCCAAGGTAACACAGCCAGAACCCTTCAGAAAGAAAAAGACCCCCTTTATCAGGATCGGCATTATGCAGACCAACACTCCTGTTGCATTCACCCTTACTGACCGTGCAAAAATCACAAACTTTGACGGCTCATTCATTGCACGGGGCCTTAGGTCCAGTACATGGCAGGCCGGGGCAGAAGTATCATCGCCATCGCTCTATTTCTATGTTCTGGTTGCAGGCTCCATGAGCACCAGTGAAAATGCCGAGGCAATGGCCCTTAACCTGAAAAAACAGGGGTTCTCCAGTTTCATTCTTCCTGTGAAGACCGGCAGCAGCTTTTCCGCAAATTCCGGCCAGCAGAAAACCCTGTTTCGCGTATGCCTCGATAAAAAATTCACGACACGGGAAGAAGCTGCAGCGTACAAAGAACAAATTGAAAACAGGCTGGATACATTCATCATAAAGCAGAAAATCAAATCTGCAGCAGGCACTATTTCTCTTAAGAACATGATTACCGGACAGGTATTTGAATCTGCGGGACCAATCTATATTTCGGAATCAAATATAACGATACATGACATCATTGTCGGCAAAGGCTTTCACTGGGAATCAAAAAAGACCAGGACATACCCTGAAAAAATATGCCTGCAGCTGGACAACCAGGGCCGGCTTGCGGTGATAAATATCCTGCCTGTGGAGGAGTACCTCAAGGGGGTTCTTCCATCGGAAATGCCCCGCTCTTTTCCCCTGGAAGCGCTCAAAGCCCAGGCTGTAGCTGCCCGGTCTGAAGCACTGGCGAAATTCGGACGGGCCCACAGAGATGACCCCTTCGATCTTTGCGCAGATGTGCACTGCCAGGTATACAGCGGCACAACCCAGCGGACAAAACGGACAGACAAGGCGGTCTCCGAAACCCGGGGCCTGGTGCTGTGGAAAAACGGCGAGATCTGCGACGCGGTCTATTCGGCGGTGTGCGGCGGCCATACTGAAGATTCAGGCAATGTCTGGGGCGGGCTGACTTCTGAATATCTGCAGGGCCGGTATGACGGCCCGCCGTCTGTACGGAAAAAATACGGCTCCCTGCAGAATGAACGCAATATCCGGCAATGGCTCAATGATGTGCCCGCAGCATACTGCAACTCAACGGGCAATGTGCCGCCGAGCCTTAATTATACCAAAAAATATTTCCGCTGGACCAAAGAGCTTACCCAGCAGGAAATCCGGGCAAGCATTGAAAAATACGCCGGCCGTAGTATCGGAAACATTGTTGATCTCCAGGTTCTTTCCCGCGGCGTATCCGGCCGCATTGTCCAGATGACTGTAAAAGGCACAGCCGGAGAAATCCTTCTGAACCGGGAGCTGAAAATACGCAAAGCCCTGTGCACATCAACCTTGTGGAGTTCCTGCTTTATTGTAGAGAAGAAGGACTTCTCAGGCGGCATACCCGGCCGTTTCATACTTAAAGGAGCTGGATTCGGCCACGGCGTGGGCATGTGCCAGACCGGTGCCGCGCGTATCGCAATAAAGAAAGGCTCTTTTATGCAGATACTGAACCACTATTACAAAGGAGCCAGACTGAAACGTCTGTATTAATATGAATATGACTGTGAACGACTGCTTTAAGACCGGCTATATCGCTTTTGCGGGCAGGCCCAATGTGGGTAAATCAACCCTGTTTAACAGCCTGCTCAACCAGAAGGCCGCTATTGTTACACACAAGCCTCAGACAACACGCAACCGGGTCCTCGGCATCCTTAACAGTGAAACCTGTCAGATCATCTGCCTTGATACTCCGGGCCTTATTGATCCTGAAACCCTTCTGCAGCAGTCCCTGGTAAAAACAGCACGCAGCACCATGACAGAAGCAGACCTGCTGTATGTCATAATCAGCGCAGATAGCGGCATTACCCCGGAAGACGAACAAGCCTTTGCCCTGGCCCGGGAATCGGGCACACCATTGATATGCATTATTAATAAAACCGACCTGGTAACAAAACAGGACCTGCTTCCTGTTATACGGGACCTGCATGCAATGCATGGCTTTGAAACCATTATTCCTGTTTCAGCCCTGAAAAAGCAGGGCATGGACGAACTTCTGGCAGCGTCTCTTGACCGGCTTCCCGCCGGACCTGCGCTGTATCCGCCGGACATCATATCTGATGAACCGGAACGGTTCTTTGTTGCCGAAATAATCCGTGAGCAGATATTTCTCCAGTTCGGCGCGGAAGTGCCCTATGCCACTGCTGTTGTCATTTCCGGCTTTACAGAACGCCCGGGCAGGAAGGATGTTATTTCAGCCTCGGTCATAGTTGAACGGCCGTCACAGAAAGGGATCATAATCGGAAAAGGCGGCCAGGCTGTAAAAAAACTGGGACAGAGCGCCCGGCATGAAATCGAAAAATTTCTGGGCCGTCCGGTGTTTCTTGATTTGCATGTGCAGGTCCGCAAGGGCTGGCGCAAAGATCCGGCAAGGCTGAAAGAACTGGGCTATTCATGAGTGTTATCCTCATTTTTCTCGACGGTGTAGGCATTGGAGGCCCCGCCCCCCGCAACCCTCTGAGCAGTCCCGGACTGCATATCTTCTCCCAATCTGTACACGCATCGCCGTCTCTGCCTGAAAACGGCGTAGTCATTCCCACTGACGCGTGCCTTGGAGTGAAAGGCCTTCCCCAGAGCGCCACCGGGCAGACTGCACTGCTTACAGGCATCAATGCGCCGGCTATGCTGGGGAGGCATGTGCCCGGGTTTCCGACAAAAAGGCTCCGGTCCATACTCAAAGAACATTCCCTTTTCAAACAGATGAAAGACTATGGCAAATCAGGCACATTTATCAACACATTCCGCCCTCTGTTTTTCAATCTTCCCATGGAACTTAAATACCGGCTGTCAGCAACCACTATCGCGTCTATGGCAGCGGGACAGCATTTTTACGACCTTGATGACCTGAGAAAAAAACGTTCCCTGTATCATGATTTTACCAACCGTGAACTCATTTCACGGGGATTCGATGTTCCGGTTTTCTCTCCGGCCCAGGCCGCATCAATACTGCACAGCACTTCTGCAGATTTTGACTGCACTCTGTATGAATACTTTCTGACAGACAAGGCCGGGCATAAGCAGGACGTGGACAAAGCCGGAAGCATTATAAAATCCCTTGATACTATGATACACCGGGCCGTTGAACTGGCTGACCTCGACAGCACTACAATCATTGTGTGCAGCGACCACGGAAACATAGAAGACCTTTCCACAAAGACCCACACCCGTAATCCCGCCCTGACCATGGTGTGGGGAGCCGGCGCCCTGTACATGCAGGAACATGTGCGGGCTCTTACAGATATAACACCGACGATTCTCCATATACTGAATCATGGGCCAAAAGGATGAAACCAGGGATTAACATACAATGAAGAAACCTTCTGCCGGATATAAACAGCTTCGGAGCCTGATGCAGAAGGCAGTACTGGGATATCATATGATCAATCCTGCCGACACTGTTCTCGTCGGCCTGTCCGGCGGTATTGACAGTTTTGTCCTCCTCCATATGATGCATGAATTCAGAACCTATATACAACCGGGCCTGAAACTGCATGCTGTTCACATTGATCTTGGTTTTGAGAACAGTTACGCCAGTATTCATGCCATCAGGGAATTCTGTTCAGAACGGGGCATTGAACCCGCCGTTATTGAAACCGATATACAAAGCCGGGCACTGGCTCCTGAAGCCACGAAAAACCCCTGCTTCATCTGTTCCATGGAACGCCGGAAAGCCATCTATACCTTTGCTCATAAAAACGGGTTTTCAAAAATAGCATACGGCCATCATCAGGATGACATTATCGAGACACTGCTGATCAATATTCTGTTCGGAAGAAAAATCGATACCATGTACCCGGTTCAGGAAGTTTTTTCAGGAGCCATGCATGTTATCCGGCCCATGAGCCTTGCGCCCGAGGAACTTGTCAAACAGGTTGGATATGAAATTGACGCCCCCCTTATTCCTCCCCTCTGCCCTGTTGACGGCAGCACCCGGCGAGACAAGATAAAAACCATGCTGCGCTCTTTGCAGCAGACCGAACCGGCTGCCAACATACGGAAAAACATATTCCATGCCCTTCAGAATGCGGATATTGATTTCCCCCTGCGGGAGGATACTGACACGGAGAAACGATGAATCGGGAGGGGAATTTCTACTTGATTTTACCAATAATTATATATATTCTGTAGAGGATGAAAAAAGCGCCCGGCTTTTGGGGCAGTGAAAGGGAGTCCGATGAAAATTCCTGTTAGTGTTGAACGTGTAACACTGGACACATCGAGCAACAGGTTTGTAGTAATACTGCGTGATGAAGATTACTCTCGCTGGCTGCCCATTGTTGTAGGCCCTGCTGAAGCCCACGCCATTGCATTGGAACTGGAAGCGGTTAAACTTCCCCGTCCCATGACCCATGACCTGCTGAAAAACATTCTTGACAACATGGATGCGCAGCTCAAAGAGGTGTGTGTAAGCGACCTCAAGGATAACACATACTATGCAATTCTGCAAGTGACATTCAACAACCATACTCTGCACATTGATTCCCGGCCCAGTGACGCCATTGCCCTGGCTCTGCGCACTGAATCACCAATTTATGTTGAAGAAGACGTCATGAAACGGGCCGCCATAAGTGAAACAATGCCTGAGGAAACAGTAGCTGAAACCTCAACTCAAGCTGAAGAGCTGAATACACTGAAAACCAAACTTCAGGAAGCGGTAAAAGAAGAACGATACGAAGATGCTGCACGATACAGAGACGCCATAAACGAAATCATGGAAAAACTGGGTGAACCGGACGAGGATACATCCGCCGGTCAGGATTAATACTATCCATTTAAACATAACCCACATACATCTATCCTGTTATGTGTGTACCCCGTGCACGTGTCATAGTTATTAACAAGGCCCATGCAAACGTTTGAAATCTGCGGCCGGGCTCATGAAAGGAACACTATGGAACAAAGGACGCCATCCATTCCCCTTGCTGTATCCCTGATTCCCATTGCCCTCCTCATTCTGCTTCTCTTTTATGTTATTGCCATACTGAGGCTTGACGCCCATATTCCATTGATCCTTGCTACATCAGCTGCTGCGGGAATTGCAGCCATCTACGGAATGAAATGGGTCGAAATACGCAGCGGAATAGTGCACGGCATAACCCTGGCCATGGGTTCAATCCTGATCCTCATGATAGTGGGCACCATGATCGGCACATGGATTCTGGGAGGCATAGTTCCTTCCATGATCTATTACGGCCTTGAACTTCTGTCACCAAAGATCTTTTTATTTGCCACACTGATCATCTGCTCCATTATATCCCTGGGCACAGGTTCATCCTGGTCCACTGCCGGAACTGTGGGAGTGGCTCTTATCGGCGTAGGCAAAGGCCTGGGCGTACCTGTCGCCATGGTAGCAGGAGCCATTATTTCCGGATCCTATTTCGGCGACAAGATGTCCCCTCTGTCGGATACGACAAACCTGGCTCCGGCTGTGGCAGGCACCGATATATTCTCGCATATCCGCCACATGGTGTATACAACAGCCCCGGCTTATATCATCTCCGCTGTTATCTATCTGTTTATCGGCATATACTCTTCCCACGGCAGTATGGACACACAGAATATTGAAGTGATTAAAAACGCTCTCAGCAGCGCGTATACAATCAATCCTCTGCTGCTCATTCCCCCGGGCCTCGTCATTATCATGGTCATCCTCAAAGTACCGGCACTGCCTGCCCTGTTTGCAGGTACTGTTATCGGTGGTTTTTTCGGCGCGGTGTTTCAGTCTTCATCGCTTTCTCAGATTATTTCAGCGGCATTTTACGGATGCACGTCGTCAACGGGCGTAGAGACCGTTGACTCGCTTCTGACCCGGGGAGGACTGGTGAGCATGTACAGTACTGTCGCCCTCATTGTATGCGCCCTGTCTTTCGGCGGCCTCATGGAGCGTACCGGTATGCTCCAGAACATTGCCATGGCCATGCTCAAACGTATAAAAAGCCGGGGGTCATTGATACTGACGACGATAACAAGCTGTATCACTTCCAACATAATTACCTGCGACCAGTATATGTCCATTGTTATTCCTGGAAGAATGTACAAAAAATCATTTGACGCTATGGGGCTTCATCCGAAAAACCTGTCCCGCTGTCTGGAAGACTCGGCAACCCTTTCATCAGCCCTTATTCCATGGAATTCAGGAGGCGCGTATATGCATGCAACTCTGGGTGTAAATCCGCTGCTCTACCTTCCCTTTGCGTTTCTCAATTATCTCACACCCATGATTTCAGTCTTCTATGGATACACAGGACTGACTATGGAAAAAATTGACACCCAGGCATCAGACGGATCCGGAGACGACCATGAGTAAAGAAAAACGAGAAATCCCTTTCTCCATCGCCATAATCCCGATTATTTTTCTGGTAATCGCCCTGTTTTTTTCCATCGCTCTTTACAAACAGAAAGCCCATATTCCTATTATTGCAGCCACAGCAGTTGCCGCTCTTGTGGCGGTCCGTTACGGCTATACCTGGGAAGAGCTCAAAGACGGCATGGTACACAGTATTGGGTTGGCATTGAATGCTGTGCTGATTCTGATCATCATCGGCACAATGATCGGTACCTGGATAAAAGCCGGTATTGTGCCGTCCATGATATTTTACGGCCTGAAACTGCTTTCACCGGGGTTCTTTCTCACAGCGGCCATGCTTATAAGCGCCATAGTCTCTCTGGGCACAGGCTCATCATGGGCAACTGCCGGAACTGTGGGCGTAGCCTTCATCGGTATCGGCAAAGGCCTCTCCATACCTGTTGAAATTGTAGCAGGCGCCATAATATCCGGCGCGTATTTCGGAGACAAGATGTCTCCACTTTCAGACACGACAAACCTTGCCCCGGCTGTTGCAGGCACAGACCTGTTTACCCATATTCGGCATATGGTGTACACAACAGCGCCGGGATTGATCATTTCAATCGTTTTGTATACGATTATCGGATCCCGGTTTAACGCTTCGTCCCTTACTACCGGCACCATCGACCAGATGCTGGCAGTGCTTCAGGATAATTTTACTATACACTGGCTCCTGTTTGCTCCGCCTGTTCTTGTAATCCTGATGGTAGTAAAAAAAATACCGGCTCTGCCGGCCCTGTTTACCGGAGCTGTAGTGGGCGGAATCATCGCCGCAGCGGTTCAGTCTGTACCCCTTCCCGATATTATTACTGCCGCCTATTCGGGCGTTGTTTCACATACGGGCAATCCAATGGTGGACGAACTCCTTAACCGCGGCGGTCTGCTGAACATGATGAACACCATAACTCTTGTCATGTGCGCCCTGGCCATGGGAGGCGTGCTGGAGAAAACCGGTATGCTGGCAACCCTTGCCGGCGCCCTGCTCAAGCGTGTTAAACGCACCGGCGGCCTCATTGCCACCACTATTGTCAGCTGTATCGGGCTGAACATATTTGCAGCAGACCAGTACCTGGCCATTGTCATACCGGGAAGAATGTATAAAGACGAATTTAAAAAGCGGGGCCTGCATCCCAAAAACCTGTCCCGCTGCCTTGAAGATTCCGGCACACTGACGTCACCGCTGATTCCATGGAACACCTGCGGCGCTTTTATGCATGCGACACTCATGGTAAATCCGCTGGCGTACCTGCCGTACGCGTTTTTAAATCTTATTACACCCCTTGTGTCTGTTTTCTACGGATACACGGGAATTACAATTGAGAAGCTGAAAGACAAATCAGAACAGCAGGGCTGAATCCTGCACAGGGTTCTTTCCTGACAACACCTGTACCCGCTTATTTCTGCACCTGTTGCGCGCGCACTGATGGTACGTCACCAAACCGTGGAATTACCAGTGAGACGGCCGGCGCTTACAACCCTGCTTATTATGTGCACAGGTATTTTCCTGGGCAGATATATCAATATCTATCCCCGGACAGGGATTTTTATGCTGGCAGGCCTCTGTGTTATCCTCATTACAGGGATACTGGCAAGGGTCCATGCCGCAGCAGGCCAGGCCCTTGTCTGCCTGTCAATTCTGTTTTCCGGTATATTGTATGTACATATGCGGCAGTCATACTTACCCGCCAGTCATATTCTGCTGCATGCGCCATGGGGCACGCCTGTACACCTGACAGCATGGATGAGTGCCGACCCGGCAGAGAAAAAAGGCCGCACTGAACTTCTTGCGCAGGCTGTGAACGTCACATACGGTGATTCATCACGTACGTGTTCCGGCCGCATTCTCCTGACCGTGTATAACAGCCGCGCGAAAAACCTCCGGTACGGTGACGAATTCACACTGACGGCTGAACTTATCCGCCCCGACACCCGCCGCAATCCCGGCGGATTCGATTTCCGCGCCTATCTGGCGGCTAAAAACATCCATGTCTATGGAAAACATTGTAGTGATATTCAGAAAACAGGAGAAAACAGAGGCTCTCTCCTGAAAAGATGTATTGTGTATCCTGTCCGGCGGCATATGATCCGGGCGCTTAAACATCATATGGAGAGACCGGCTGTTCCCATGGCCCTGGCTTTCCTGACCGGAAAGCGGGACATGGTCTCGTCGGCTTCTCTTGACCGGTTTTCGCACGCGGGGATCATGCATGTTCTTGCAGTAAGCGGCCTGCATGTGGGATTTGTGCTGCTCTTTCTCGAAATTGTGCTGGGCCTCATGCGCCTGCCCAGGAGGCTCCGCTTATGTATGGAAATAGCCGGCCTTGTCCTGTTCATGGCTGTTACAGAGATACGGCCGTCCATTGTCCGTGCGACAGTCATGGCAGTGCTCTTTCTTGCAGGCAGGCTCTGCGCGCGTAAACCAGACCTGCTCAACATCCTTGGCGCAGCAGGCCTCTGCCTTATGATACTGCAGCCGCTGTGGCTGTTCGATACAGGATTCCTTTTATCATTCAGCGCTGTGTTCTCAATTGTGGTGTTCTACCCCCGGATGAAACAGATTCTGATTAAAAGGAATCTTTACCGCACTTCTGCTGTATGGCGGTATGCTGCTGATGGTATTATTGTAACATTCTGCGTAACCCTTGGGACTATTCCCGTAACCTGTCCTGTATTCAACCGGATCGCCCTGCTCTCCCCCCTGGTAAACCTCATTGCCATTCCAGCGGCCGGCCTTATTGTGAACCTGGGCCTTCTGACTATTATCTTTTCCTGTATCAGCCCGTTTATTGCATCGGTATACGGCACCTGCGCCAGTGTCGCTATATACGGACTGCAGAAACTGGCCGCGGCTGTGTCATCGCTGTCATTTTCTTCTATACCGGTCCCGTCATTTACTGTTCTTTTCTGGATAGTATACATGGGCCTGCTGGCATACCTCTTTGTAAACAGGAAAGAAACAAAGAAAGCAGTGTTCATGGCAGTTCTCATATTTGCCAACTGCGGTATCTGGCAGCAGGCGCTGTCAACTTCTTTTTCAAAGCTTTATCTGATCCAGTTCGATGTGGGCCAGGGAGATGCCGCGCTGCTTCTTTTTCCCCGGGGCAGAACCATGCTCATTGACGGCGGCAACAGGACAGATTACACCGACTACGGCAAACGGGTCATAGCCCCCTTTCTCCGCAAAAATGGCATCTACACTATTGATACAGTCATTGCCACCCACCCCCACAATGACCATATCGGCGGGCTTGTATATATTCTGGAACATTTCCGTGTACGTTATGTAATCCATAACGGCGTGCGCAGCGGTTCCCCCCTGTGCAAAAAATTCTTTACAACCCTTGAACAAAGACATATCCCCAACCATGCTGTAACAGCACCCGACAGTCTCACCTGCTTTCCCGGAGCGAAAATATACTTTCTCTCACCCGACTCTCTGGCCCGATGCCGGAACAACTGCAACAACACCTCAGTTGTCACATCGGTCTGGTTCGGCAGCACACACTTTCTGTTCATGGGAGATGCTGAATATCCTGTTGAAAACAGGCTTGTAAGAAAAGGCCTCGCCCTTCCCTGTCATATTCTCAAGACAGGACACCACGGCAGCAAAAACGGCTGTACAAAATCCTTCCTTACACGGACAGATCCCGGCGTGGCCCTTATCTCAGTGGGCCGCAGCAACCGGTACAACCACCCGTCTCCTCAATGCCTGAACCGGCTCCGTTCATGCGGCATCAGCGTGCTGCGCACAGACAGCACCGGTGCAGTACGTGTGACAAGTGACGGGGAACACGTGGACGTTTTACAAACCGGGAGTTTTTTTAAGACCGGCGTGAATGCTGTTTCAGCGGGAAGCTTCATTAAAACAGCGGCACAGCATTCAGGCCGGGCCGCCGGGTTTCTACATTAGGACAGTGGAACAAAACTATTACACGGCACAGTTCATAAACAGTTTTAAAATGCCACAGGTTATTGCCCGGCAAACCGCCGGGTGTACTCAAACATGGCAAAACAGCGCTTCTACCTGCCCGGCTTTACAGGGCCTTTTGTAATTCCGTATTTATTGATTTTTCTGTAAAGCAGTGACCTGTGCATGGCAATGGCATCAGCTGTTTGTGACACATTCCAGTTGTTCTGCCTCAGTGCGTTAATTAAAAACTGCTTTTCAAAATTCCTCTTGGCCTCACTGAATCCTGTAACAGCATCGCCATCAAATCCTATCTGAGGGAATTCCAAAAGTTCAGCTGCATCTCTTTTATTAATCACCCTGTCATCGATAAGAACCATAACTTTTTCAGCAAAATTACGTAACTGCCGTACATTACCGGGCCAGTCATATGTCATAACCAAAACCTCTGCGCCGGCATTCAGTTCTTTATTCAGTATATTATACTTTGACGCAAAATGCTCAAGGAAATGGTATAACAGAAGCAGTATATCGTCTTTGCGCTGCCTCAGCGGAGGTATGTTGATCTCTACAACATTGATCCGGTGAAACAGGTCTTCTCTGAAAGAACCCTGCTGTATGTGTTTAGACAGATCCATATTCGTAGCGGAAATAAACCTTACATCCACTTTCTCGACAAACATGGAACCGACTTTTTCCACTTCACCCGATTCAATAGCCCGAAGCACTTTTGCCTGGGCAGTAAAAGAGAGATCGCCTATCTCATCCATAAAGAACGTTCCGTTATGTGCCAGCTGGAACTTGCCCTGATGATCTTTTATCGCGCCGGTAAAAGAACCTTTGGTATGCCCGAACAGCTCACTCTCAATTAATGTGTCGGGAACAGCAGCACAGTTAATTTCAATAAATGGGCAGGCTGACCGTGTACTGTTGTTGTGTATTGCATGAGCCACAAGTTCTTTGCCTGTACCGCTTTCACCTGTAATCAGCACGGTGACATCTGTAGGCGCGACTTTATCTATAAGCTGGTATACCTGCTGCATCTCATCAGACACGCCGACCATTTTATATGTTTCACGGGCCTCAGCAAGGAGAACATCCCGCTCCTGCTGAAGCATGTGTCTCTCTACAGCGTTCCGTATTGTCAGAAGAACCCGTTCTTTCTCAAGGGGTTTTTCCATCCATTCATACGCGCCCAGCTTTGTCGCTTGTACAGCATTCTTTATTGTTCCGTGTCCCGACATCATAACAACAACTATTGATTTATCGGCCTCGAGGATTCTTTTTAATATTTCGATTCCATCCATTCCAGGCAGCAGCAGGTCCAGCAGGACTATATCAACACTTTGTTCGTGTATGTATGTCAGCGCTTCCGACCCATTGCCTGCTATTTGTACAGAGTACCCCTCAGCACATAGAATGTCCCTGAGCACATCAGCCATTACTTCATCATCATCAACAATCAGGATATTAATCTTGCGGCTCATTTTATTTACCTGTCTGATACGTGCCCTGTGAATGGTTATTGTTACAGGGTATGGTTACGAATACCGTGGTCCCGATTCCCTGTTTACTTTCTACATGTATGGTTCCCCGGTGATCCTCAATTATCTTCTTAACTATGACCAGGCCCATTCCGGTTCCGCCTGATGACTTGGAAAAGAAAGGCTGAAACAAACGGGGCAGATCCTCCCTGCATATACCCCGGCCTGTATCTGAAAACAGCATTTGAATTCCATTAAGAGAATGTACCGATGTATTACCCGGCAGTTTCTGCACCAATCTGGTTGTAACTGTCAAAACGCCTTGTTCTTCCATAGCTGTAATGCTGTTATTGACGATGTTTTTCATGGCAATCATAATCTGTTCTTTATCCACATGCAGATCAGGAAGGTTTTGAGCAAATACCGTTTCAATTTCAATTCCCGATCCGATTTTCAATTTCAATTCATGCAGCATTTCTGTTATAAGATCATTAATGCTTACTGTTTCAATCTGAGGTTTTTCAATGTTTGCGAATTTCAGAAAATCATCAGTCATATTCCTGAGCCTGTTCACCTGGTCAATAATATACCCGATATATTTCTCTGACTTCTCAATCACTCCCGGGTCCCGGTCCTGTTCCATTTTAATATGCTGGGCGGAAAGCATAAGTGTTGACAGGGGAGTTTTTATTTCATGCGCCAGTTTCTGCGCCATACCGACCCATGCCACTACACGTTTCGACTCAACGATATCAGTTATATCTCTTACCGAAACCAGCCTCCCCTCAAATGTCCTGTTATCATGCAATAAATGTGTTATTGTAACCAACAGGGTCACAGGCAGTTCATTAAACAGTACAGTCAATTCTTTTTCTATGAAAACTTTTTTCTCTATGTATGACGATTCGATCAGCGTTATAATCTCCCGCAAAGGTGTCGCGCCAAGGGCGTCGGCATATGTTTGGTGCAGCATAAATTCCCGGTTTTTGTGTGCTGTTTTTTCCATTGTCCTGTTTATGCCTGTTATAATGCCGTTTGAATCAAGGGTCAGCAACCCGACACCATGTAAATCAAAGGCTTTATCCAAAGCCTTGTTTAC
>Ga0272442_10004278_pt1 | contig 19611 bp, 14 predicted proteins | sample SSMForm2O_FD_200262 | JGI IMG/M metagenome (GOLD analysis project Ga0272442, IMG submission 200262) | Marine sediment archaeal communities from Little Sippewissett salt marsh, Falmouth, MA, United States - SSM-Form-2O | ecosystem: Environmental > Aquatic > Marine > Wetlands > Sediment ... | reverse complement strand
CAATCCTGACGTTCTCGAATGTGAATTCGTCGCTTATGAAAGCCCTCCAGCCGTCTGTCCCGAATTCAATACCCACTTTTATCCGCTCCTTTCGCGCTGCATTGACATCTATTGATATTCCTTTAAACTTCTTATTGCGCTTCGTGCGCTCTTTGCCCCGTAAACATAAGTGCCCGCCACCAGTACATTGGCGCCCGCCTTAACCGCCTCCCCGGCGCTCTCTTTGTTTATTCCTCCGTCAACTTCTATATCGCCGTCGTAAAGGCTCCTTAGGCGCGATATCTTGCCGAGCATGCCGCGTATAAACCGCTGTCCCCCGAAACCCGGCTCTACGGTCATTATAAGCACCATGTCGAGCCGACCTAAATACCTTTTTATCCCTCCCAACGGCGTACCCGGCTTTACCGATATCCCCGCTTTTTTGCCCATAGACTTTATCTTTGTTATGAGAGCAGCGATCCGTTTTTCGCTTTCGGCGTGTATAGTTATGATGTCACTGCCGGCCTCGGCAAAAGGCTTGATGTACTTAGACGGCTCGGCTATCATTAGGTGCACGTCTAAGGGCAGAGATGTCATCTTTCTTATATCCCTGACCACACAAGGACCTATCGTTATATTGGGCACGAAGTGGCCGTCCATCACATCCACGTGTATCATGTCCGCTCCGGCGCCTTCTATTCTTTTGATCTCCCTGCCCAGTACGCTGAAATCCGCCGCTAATATTGAAGGGGCCACGAGGATCCTTTTAGCTCTTTTTTTCCTTTGCGGACTCTTCATCATGCACCTCTTCTGTGGGCCATTATGGAGTAGACCCTTCCTATATCCTCAAGCGTCACTATCCCTATGACATTGTCGCGCCGTTTAACCGGCAGCGCCCTCGTGCCGCTCTCCTCCATCACGCGCTGTACATTGACCAAGAGATCGTTTTCCGACGCCGAGGGCATATCCTGCCTCATGATGTCCCCGACCTTGGTATCGGGCCCGGTCGAGTGCATGGCATTTATGATATCCTGCCTCGATACGAAACCCTCCATGCGGCCCCCTTCGATGATCGGGAAATCCTCCTGATGGGTATGGAAGATGAGTTCGAATACCCTGGAAAGCGGGGTATCTTTTTCGAGAGACGTATATTGCAAGTTCAGGACATCCCTCACCCTTAAATCCTTCAGCGTAGTCTTGACCTTTACATGACTCTCCTCGGCCGATGCGGTCATATATATAAACACGGCTATCAATATGAGGAAGATATGGTTATACATAAATCCGATGAAGGCAAATATAAGGGCAAAGATATGACCGATATTAACGGCGATCCTGGTGGCGCGCGTGTAATCTATGCGGGTTGCCAGCACCGCCCTCAACATCCTGCCGCCGTCCATCGGAAAAGCCGGCAGGAGATTGAATACCGCCAGGATAATATTGATTCTCGGCACCCAGGCAAGCATGTGAAGCCAGGAATCTCCGAACTCGGGTTGCCTGAGTATGTAAGCGGGCATCCACGGCGAGTAATGAAAAACTACCATCAAGAAAACCGCAAAGACCACGTTGAAAGCCGGGCCGGCTATGGAAATAAGGAACTCCTGCTTCGGATTTTCGGGCATCCTGGTCATGGACGCTACTCCACCTATCGGAAGAAGAGTAATATCCTTCACCCTGATTCCGAATCTCATCGCCACGAGTGAATGGGTGAGCTCATGCAGAGTAACGCACAGAAAGATGATGAGAACAAGCACCATCGACTTAAAGCCGCCCCAGACCAGAAATATGAGGGGCAGGAGAAAAAAGGTAAGGTGTATCTTCACCGATATTCCCGCAACGTCAAAAAGCTTTATAGATCCCTTCACTGGCTTTCTCAGCTCCCTATAGTCTTAAACCGGCATTCTCAATGAAAGCGGCTTAAAGAAATTTGTGCAGTCCTGCGGTAAGCTCTCTGTCTTTAGCGCCGAGCGGTCCGACCGCAGAAACATTGAGATTGTCCTTCCTGAAAATCTTCTTTGATATATCTCTTACATCGCGGGCCGTTACGGCATCCACATTCCGTAGTACGGCGGAAGCGTCGGGTACCTTTCCTGTGGTCATAACCTTCTTTCCCAGCCACAGCATATGCGAAGCCGTCTCCTCCAAAGAAAAAAGGAGATGTCCCCTGTAATACTCCTTTGCCCTTTTAAGCTCGTCGGCGGTTACGTTTCTAGCCTTGAGCTTCATAAGCTCTTTAAGTGTCAGTTTCACAAACTCGGTCACCCTCCTTTTGTCCACGCCCCCATCTATCACCAGCGCCCCGCCGTCGTTGAAATAGGTAACGCGAGACCCTACCGCATAAGCAAGGGCCCTTTTCTCCCGAAGCTCGTGGAAGAGCCTGGAAGACATATTTCCTCCCAGTATAATACTCATGATGTCGAGCGCGTGCCTGGACGGGTTTTCCCTGGATATGCCGTGAAAACCCATAGCTACGTGCGTCTGCTCGGTCTCTTTTCTGCATATATTACTTGTGGGGCCATCCCGGATTATGCTCATTTCTTCGTAGCGGCTTCTTTCGCCGCCTCTTTTGGAGAGAAAACGTTTCTTTAAAGCATTAAGCAGGGCTCCGGAATCCACGTCGCCGCAGGCCGCCACGGCCATATTAGCCGGATTGTAAGTCTTCCGCTTGTAGGAAATAAGATCTTCTCTTTTTAGAGACTTTACAATATCGTAGGTGCCTACAAGAGGTATACCCATGTTCTGATTAGGCCACAAGAGACCCGAAAGGAGCTCCTCCGCATACTGATCGGGCTGATCCTTGTACATCTTTATCTCCTCCAGTATGACCAGCCGCTCCCTTTCCAGATCCCGCGGATTAAAGGACGCGTTCAGAACCATATCGGATAGGATATCGAGCGCGAGCCTCTGATACCTGGGAAGAACCTTGACCAGATAGCAGGTTACCTCTTCCGAGGTAAAACCGTTCAAAGAGCCCCCTATTCCCTCAATAGTATTCTTTATCGCAAGGCCGGACATCCTCCTGGTACCCTTAAAAAGGAGATGTTCGATGAAATGGCTTATGCCTCTGTTTTTGGTATCCTCATAGCGGCCTCCTACGCCCACCCATATCCCTATGGATACCGACTTCATGCCCGGCATCTTGCCCGCTATGAAGGTAAGTCCGTTATCGAAACTGTGTCTTTTGTATCGGTACATTACGCTACTCTTCCTTGCTCTGGGTCAATGAATCGAGGTAGCTTTGCAGCATAAGCTGCGCAGCTATTTTGTCGTCAAGTTTTTTTCTCTTGGTGCGGCTAATATCGGCTTCGAGAAGGGTCCTCGTTGCTTGGAGGGTAGTCAGTCTTTCGTCCCACATGCGAACCGGCGCACTGGTAAAATTGCTCAGCCCCTCGGCAAATTCCTTGGCTTCCTGCGCCTTGGGTCCGGGGCTACCGTCCATATTAAGGGGAAGCCCCACCACTATGGTGCCTACTCCCATCTCATCCACTATATCTTTTACTGCGATAAAATCGGTCTGAGGGTTTTTTCGGAAAACGGTCTTTAGGCCCTGCGCTGTTATGCCTAGCGCATCACTTATCGCAACGCCGATCTTCTTCCTGCCTATATCGAGCGCCAGCACCCTCATAGAAATCTGCCGAGTTTCTTCTTTTTGATCAAGGAGACAATGCCCCGGACATCCTCCGATCTCCCTTTATCGCAAACAAGGACTGTCCTACCGGCCTTTACCACCGCGATATCCTTGATGCCTATGGTAGCTATGAGACTGTCTTTATCTGAAAATATCATGCACCCCGAAGTCCCTATGCCAAGGTGGTTACCGACGGCGGCGTTACCGCGTGAGTCCTTATCAAGAAACTCGTGTATGCTGGAAAACGAACCTACGTCGTTCCAGCCGAAACGCGCCGGCACAACCCTTATATCTTTGGTCTTCTCGAGCAACGCATAATCTATTGATATGCTCCTGGCTTTTCTGTAGACATTTTTCAAAGCCGTTCGAAATAACTTTTTCTCGCGCATAGGCGGCAATGCCTCCAGCGACTTCGCGAGTCCGGGCATATGCCTGGCCAACAGGGATAACATCACAGATGACTTGAATATAAATATTCCGCTGTTCCAGAATACGCGCTTGCTTTTTATGAGATTCCTGGCCTTTTGCTCTTTCGGTTTTTCGATGAATCTGGCTACGCTAAGAGAGCCTTTTCTGTTCTTCCCGCCCCGGGCCTCTTGTGTCTCTATGTAACCATAGGAGATTTTTGGAACGCCCGGTATTATCCCAAGAGTTATTATGCATTCGGTTCTTTCGGCCTCCCTTACGGCCCTACGCACAGCTTTACAAAAGGCCCCTTCTCCGCTTATGATATGATCGCTGGGCATAACAACCAAAACGGAATCTTCATTCTTTGCGAAAGCGACAGTACTAACGGTGGCTATAGCCGTGGTGGTATTTCTTCCTTGGGGTTCTATTATCACCCTCTTAGGCCCCAGAGCTCTGGCGGAAGGAGGTGCGCTCGCGAAGCTTTCGCCATTGGTAACCAGGTATATCCTCCGCCCCGCTAAATCATGCGCGCGCCTTATGGTACCTTCCAGAAGGGTTTGGCCTGAGAAGAACCTGATATTCTGCTTAGGAAAACCCTTACGACTCAGCGGGTACAGCCTCTCCCCTTTACCGCCCGCGAGAATGACGGCATACACATTCCTGCCGGCCCTTTTACAGCTTGAGGTCATCTCGGTTTCCGCTTCTTTACGGCCTTCGTCATTGCGGATACGAATTTATTCAAACGCGCCCCGCCTTTTTTCCCCAAACCTCCGCTTATCTCGTTTACAATAGCGCTACCCACGATTACGCCGTCGGCCACATCGGCCACCTTTCCGGCCTGACGAGGATTTGAGACCCCGAAACCCACACACACGGGCTTGGTCGTTATGCGTTTGATTCGTTTTACGTTTTCGTAAATATCCGGCGGCAGTTTTTGCCTTGCTCCGGTTACACCCATAAGTGAAATGTAATACACGAAGCCTCTGGAGGCCCTCGCAATAGCCTTCCACCTGTGGGGAGTACTGGCGGAAGATGCCAGGAATATCAGGCAAAAATCTCTTCTCTTGATCACTTCTCTGAACATGCCGGCTTCTTCGGGCGGAAGGTCCGGAAATATGGCGCCGTCCAATCCTGCCAGCGCGGCTTCGTCGATAAATTTCCTGACCCCGTAGTTATAAACCGGGTTCAGGTAACTCATCAGAACAAGCGGGATTGCACTCTTTTTGCGAACCCTTGAGACCAGCTTGAGAACCTTCTTTAATGTGGTGCCCTGCCTGAGAGAATGCTCGGATGCCCTTTGTATCGTAAGGCCGTCGGCCATGGGATCGGAAAACGGCATGCCGAGTTCTATGATATCCACTCCGGCATCCTCCAGGATGTGAATGATCTTTTCGGTTGCCGGCAAATTGGGATATCCCGCAGTGATATAGGCTATGAATGCCTTTTCGCCTCTCTTCCGTAATCCACTGAATTTCTTATCGATTCTGTTCATATATGGACTTTCGCCATGTGATCTATGGATTTTAAAGCGTCTAGCGGTTAGCGTCTAGCGTTTAGAAAGGAAAAAATCCCTGGTTTTTTACTAACGGCTAGCCGCTATACGCTGTTTTTTAAAGTCAGACTCTTATACTAGACGCTAGCCGCTATACGCTGTTTTTTAAAGTCAGACTCTTATACTAGACGCTAGCCGCTATACGCTGTTTTTATGTGCTCTTGTCAGATGTATTCCTTCACGATATCTATATCCTTGTCGCCCCTGCCGGAGAGGCAGACGACGATGGAATCTTTCCTGCTCAGCTTTTTGGCAAGTTTAGCCGCATAATATACGGCGTGGGCCGGTTCGAGAGCCGGTATTATACCTTCGGTCTCGGAAAGCATCTTAAGGCCTTCGAGCGCCTCAGAGTCGTTTACGGCAACGTATTCGGCCCTGTCTGACTTCATGTAATAGGAATGTTCGGGGCCCACGCCGGGGTAATCAAGTCCAGCGCTTATCGAATGGGTAGTCTCGACCTGCCCGAATTTATCCTGCATAAGATAGCTTTTACTCCCGTGCAATATCCCCACCTTACCCGCTATAAGGCTCGCCGCGTGTTTTCCCGATCCGATACCGAGGCCCCCGGCCTCCACTCCCACAAAACGTACCCTGTCTTTATAAAAAGGATAGAAAAGGCCTATCGAATTGCTGCCTCCGCCCACGCAGGCCACAAGGTATTTCGGCATCCTTTTCTCGACCTGCAATATCTGTTTTCTGGCCTCCCGGCCTATTACGGTCTGAAAATCCCTAACCATAACAGGGTATGGATGGGGCCCCACTACGGAGCCGATGACATAATGGGTATTCTTTATGTTTGTAACCCAATCCCTTATGGCCTCATTTATGGCATCCTTCAATGTCATGGACCCGCTCTTTACCGGAATCACCTCTGCCCCCAATAGCCTCATGCGAAATACATTTATCGCCTGGCGGCGCATATCCTCCTCGCCCATATAAACATGGCATTCCCGTCCGAAGAGAGCCGCTGCGGTAGCAGTGGCTACGCCGTGCTGGCCGGCGCCGGTCTCCGCTATGATCCTGGTCTTTCCCATCCTCTCCGAAAGAAGCAGCTGGCCCAGGGTATTATTTATCTTATGGGCTCCCGTATGGAGAAGGTCTTCTCGTTTCAGATATATCTTGGCGCCCTTAAGCTTAGCCGTTAGATTGCGGGCATAGTATAATGGCGTGGGCCTCCCCGCGTAATTTTTTAAGTAATAACGGAGTTCTTTCTTGAACCTACGATCCTTCTTGGCGATCCTGTATTCCCTCTCGAGTTCTTCGAGGGCGGTCATGATGGTCTCCGGAACATACCTGCCGCCGAAGATTCCGAAATATCCTTTTGTGTTAGGGTACATGATATATTTGGTTGTTGGTTTTCGGTTGATGGTTTACGGTTGACGGTAGTAAGGGATTTTTTTACGTAAACCAGTAACCGTCCACCTGTTTTTACTTGCGCTCCTGTAACTTGTCACTTGTGCACTTGTTATTAAGTTTCTATCAATACTTCCTGCTTTCTGCCTGTCAACTCAAAAGAGAACTTCAGCAGTTTATCTTTGTGCTTGAAGGCTACCTCTTCGGCGTCCACGGATATTGCCGCGGGTTTCTTCATTTCGAGCACCATTTCGCAATAACCCGAAGCGGCGCCGTGCACAGTAAAACTCACCGTCTTATCCGCGGAGGCAACCTTTAATATCTCGGCCGTGGAGTATCTTATCTTTATGTTCTTCGCTACGGCAAGCTCGAGCGGAAGCATATAAGAACTCCTGTTGGGCAAAAGTATCTTTCTCTCCTGGGGGATGGTGGAGCTTTTGGTCAGTCCGGGTATCTTCAGGTTTACCGATACTTCTTTGGGTTCGTCGTTGAAATTGGAGAGATTCAAAAATCCCGATTTCCTGCCCGTCTTCATAACGGCGTGGACATCGTACGAAGAGAGTTTCACGGCCGGCTCTATGTTGAGCATCTGCAGAAAATGCGAAAAGAGACTTATATGGTAGTCCAACGTATGCGTTATGCCAAAACCCAAAAGCAGAAGCTTGCCCTTCTTGACCTTCTTTAATATGCCGCAGGGTTTCTTGTCCTTAGTCTTGGCCACAACGCGCCTTTTCTTGGAATCGAAAATCTTTATCTCTCCTTCGACATAGTAGTCGCGGTTGAGGACATAGACAAGTCTCTCCTTTACGGTTTCGGCTACGCCTACTTCCATCTCCTTCAGAAAAACCTCCTCCCTTAAAAGACCTAGGTTCTTGGTGGGTGGTCCGGGCAGCATAATAAGCGTACCGCCCGATTTCACGTAATTGGAGAGTTTCAGCTGAGTGTCTCTATCCATATAATCGAGCGAAAATACCACCATGGCAGGTTTTTCCTCAAGTTCCCTGGGTTTGGCTTTCTCTATGTCTACAAAGTCGAAATTGAATCCGTTAAGCAGAAGAAGCCTCGCCACCCCGTCAAAGAGGAATCTATTTCTCGATGCGGTCATATTCTCGACTACCGAGCCCTTTAGGTAATTTGTTTCGTAATAAGGTGCGTAAAGGCCTATGGAAATATCGTGGACCGTCTTGGCCTCGGCAAGCGGCTCGGCGAATGTCTCAAGAAATAACCCTATATCCTCTATCGGTTTAAGCCTCGGTGTCTTTTTGCCCTTACTGTCAAGGGGGGACTGCCATTCATGGTAACTTCCCCGGAAACCCATCCCCTCGGGGTTGACCCCACCCGCAAACATGTAGGCATTCAGACCGGTTATGCCATGACCCAATGTATACCTCAGCAGAAGATTTATGTCGCTGGGATATATCCTGGGCCTGTCGTTCATGCCCCCCACCTGTACTTCGGCGCAGAATATCGGCGCGGCCCTGTCCTTCACCATCCTTATCCCCTCTGTCATTATTATTGCGTCGTGAAAATTCTCAAAATTAAGATTTCTCATCTGGTATGCGCCGCCGAAGATGACGGCCGGGACATATTTACAGAATTCCCTGAACTGAAGGATGTTCATAAGGCCCTGGTCGGCCCTGGCGCAGATGTTATAGTCCCAAAACATGGGAATATTTGCTGAAAGAGGCACGTCTATGCCCGCCTCCGAGGCGCGGTCCGCCAAAGAACGGTAAAAACGGGCATAAAAATCCCTGTAAAATGCCAGCCAATCCCAGCACCTCACGACTCCTTCTTCGTCGACGTCACCTTTAGGCTGGGGTATCTCGGTAAAATCTATGTGATTGGTATAATACTTATCGTTCAGATTTAAAAGATCTCCTTTATAGATCTCCTTGAGGAATTCACCGTAAAGTTTTGTTGTTTCCTCGTTGTAATCCGGATCGTTCATAACCCAGTTCATCATGCCTATCTCGTTATCAAGCTGCACCATAATTATGGGGCCCTTATGGGTCAACTGATTCTTCTTCACTATGGGAAGGAGCTTATTATACCATTTAGAAACGGCATTCTGGTATGCCGGATGCATATACGAAATCATGGCCTCGTGCGGCACATGTGCGCCTTTTCTGTTCTTCGCCCTGGCTTCCTGGTAATTCTCAAGAAACCAAAGAGGCGTACCTTCTCCTTTTATCTCCGCGTTGGATGTGGGGCCGACTCTGGCTATCATATAGAGACCCGCATCTTTTATCAGCTTGATAAAATAATTCAGGTCTTTTTCCGCTCTTTCCCTTCCGGCGAAATCGAATTTGCCTTCCTTCTCTTCGTGCCAGCTCCACGGTATATATGTGCTGACGGTATTGAGTCCGCTCTCCTTCGCCTTTTTTATGCGATCAGCCCATTTATCCCTGGGGATCCGGAAGTAATGCATCTCTCCGGAGTAAATTACGATAGGCCTGCCGTTGACTATGAACTTTCCGTCCTTAAGCTTGATTTCGTCCCTTTTCATAGATCCCCCTCTAAAGATTGCATAAAAACCGATTGTGCCGGAAATGCTCTACTCAATCTTCTTCTCAAGTTCTATCCTGTCCAGATATAATTTGCTGCGTTCCGCGGGATGTTTGCTCTGTATCGTAAACGATATCTCGATTATGCGCGACAGGCCGAACATATTATCACCGTATGTGACTCCGTCATAATTGCTGCGCCTGAAGTCTGTCCAGAGATCAAATGTGTATTTTCTCCACCCGCTTCTATTCAAAAAGACCGGGGGTGAATTATAGACCTCACCTTCCCTGTCTTTGACGTCCAGGTGAGCTATATTATTATCCTCTCCGCTGGTCCCGCTGGCATACACCCATATGCTCAGCGTGTCGTACATGCTCCAGTCCTGCGGATAGAGAAAACTTCTTACTACCGAAGCCGTGGAGACCTTGGCGTCCTGTTCGGGGATAAACTCTATGCTCATCGAATGCATCCCGTCCACTACCACTTCATCGCTCAGCTTGACTATCGCTGTTGACTTCTTGGTAAAGATGAGCTCCTGCGGATAGGCCGTGCTGAAGATTATCGGAGAAGACTCGAAATTATCCACTAACGGTACGTTTTGAAAAGCGGGTTCATAATCAAGGGCGTCTATTACTCTGTTCGATACCTCAAGCTCTCCGAGGGCCGAAAACGGATTGAAGCCCTCTTCGGCGAAATAATACCAGGCCGTGCTGGATATGCAAAGCGGCCTGTTCTGCATCATCCAGCTGTCATAGACCGGGGTGCCTTCGTTACTCGCGTATGGCAGGCCGTGGGTATAAGGATAAAGGTCGCTAGGTGTCAGGCATTTTCGCAATTCATCCAGAAAATGGCTGCTCTCCTCTTCCCGTCCCGCCAATTCGAAGGACAGTACCATATGGGCGGTCCCCTCGAACCAGACTGCATCCTTATCCGGAAAAGGCGAATTCTTATAGTCGGATCCGAAGTCAAACCCCTCCACTTTTATATCCTTGACATCGTAAAGCTGCGTATTGAGGCTCTTCTCTACGGCAAAATCGAGGCTCGATGCATACTCTCTACCGAGGCTCAATACCGCCCAGCTCGATAGATCAGTGGCAAAATTAGGATTCCGTTTGCCGAGATAGAACCTCTGGCTATCCTCTTTCCAGGTATCGTCTATGAGCCATTTCCTGACTTCCTTAGCCTTCTTGAGATATCTCTCGTCCGCGGTTATGATGCCCAGGTCCCTGAATCCCGCATAACAGTCGAAGTTATGTTCCGTAGATATCCATACCATAGGCTCTCCGTTGCCGTAATAACCCCCTATTATTCCGCCGTCGGCGGACTGAAGAGAAATCAGCCACTCGGCCAGATCTTTGGCCAGAGGTATAAAACTCTTGTCATCCTTTTTACATGTATAATAATTAACGGCCATGAGAACCCATGCGTTCGGCCCCGCTGCCCTCGTTTCGGTTTCGGTGCCGTCGGCCTTGTATGTATCAGTAAATCCCTGGAAACTCCCGTATACGCTCACGTGGCGTTTACGTACCTTATCGAGAAAGCTGAAGATTGCCTGCGCCTTCTCGAAATCGCCTTTATGAGTAAACACTAGCGCAGCTAAGGCCTGGTCGTAGACGAAACAATCTTCTCCGCCTTCGTGGCTGGGGAATACGCCGCGGGGTAAACCTAATGCGTTCCTGTTGTTTCTCTGCATCGCGACCAGCCACTGGTAGGCCCGTTCCAGCCGCGACCAATGTTTTTGGTCTCTTTTGGCTACAGCCTCTTCGTAGCGGGGTCTAACGACAGCCACCCCCACAAGACCGGCAATGAGACAAGCTATAAATACGTAGATTATCGGCTTTTTCATATCTTCTGATTTTATAATAATATCTCCAATTATACAACCATAAAATATATGATAGACCCTTTTAATCGGATAAGGCCGGTATATACGGCTGTCCGGATATTCTAAGCACGGCCCGTTCGGCGCTGCCGGCATATTCCGAAGAAGGCCATTCATCCAGAATACGCCTGTATTCCGCGAGGGCCTCACCCTGTCTCCCGAGTAATTGGAATATCTTCGCCAGTTCGTAAACCGCCTGACAGCCCAGTATCCGCCCCGGATACATGGCTATGACATCCTTGAGAAACGAAGCAAGTCTGATCAGCTCCGGTTCCCCTGCATCCTCTTTCTCTAAAAGACAAAGCTCTGTAAGCGCCCTTCTTAAAAGCTCGCTTTCTTGAAACTCTGCAATAAAATCCTTAAAAGCGATCTTAGCCTCTTCTATGCGTCCTTCCTCGGCCAGCGCAAACGCCGTATTAAGCGCGGCATCATCGGCAAGCTCGCTGCCGGGATAATCCCGAGCAAGACGTCTGAACATTTCCAAGGCCTCGCCGTACATCCCGTATTTTTTATAAAGATCGGCCACTTCGAATATAGCGAAGGAGGCCTCCTCTACGGGAAAGGTCTTAACCACAGCTGCTACATACCCATCGTATAGTATCTTGGCCTGTTCATAAAAGGTTGAAGCCATAGCATCTTCGGCCGCCGCCTTTAATCTTTCCACAAGCTTTTCTTCTCCGATAATATCCTTTGCCGCCGATACATACCTGCGCAGAAGCCTTTCGGAGGCGCGCAATTTACCGGCTTTTCTCAGAAGCTTCGAATAATCGAGAAGGCAAGACGGATCTCTCTTTGCCGCGGCGTATCTGCCAAGCTCATCCTCGAAATACGCCATTACGGAATCCTCTCTGCCGGTAAGGAGCGAATCGTGAACCGTCCACTCAAGGTAAATGGCCTCAAGACGCGTCCTCGCATCCCGGCTCTCCCCTTTGGCGCTGCTTATCTTCTCTTTTAACCTGTCCAGGGTTCTTGTCTTCTCCGCATAATAAAGGGACCATTTCTCCTGACCCTCTATGTATTTAAGCTTCTTCCATAGGGTAAGAGCAGTATAGTAATCGGCCAGCGCTTTGTTGCCGGATTCTCTGTACTCGTCCCTGTATCTATCCAGTCTTGATATGAAAAAAGAGAAAGCCCGTTTGGAGAAGAGCCTCTCGGCGAGATCCTTTAGTACCCCGGGCAGCGCCGGACTTTTGACGTCACCCATTCTCCTAAGGAGTATCTCAGTCTCCCTGTCCGCCTCGTAAGCAGGGTCCTCCCATTCCTCTTCGAGCAACCTGTTCCTTGCGGCGAAATACGTACCTCTGAAATAATCGGAGATTTCGAACAGAATATTTCCAAGCGCCGTCATCCTATAGGCTTCCCCGAGGGCAGGATAACCCTTTTTTTTCTTTCGATCGCCTTCGAGAAGCCCCCAATGTTCCTCTATGTGATTATCCCTAACCTTAGCATTACCGGCCTTGCTCCAGTTATCGGCCCACTGGAATAATACTACCCCGTCCACCGCCTTAATTGACCTTTCAAGCTGATCCGCTATTACACCGCCCTGGTCCTCCGCCTTCCAGTAAGTGCTGTATCCGGTCTCCATAATGAGGACGGGTTTCTCGTATTCGCGGGATATCCCCCGAAGCTCCGCCAGCGTGCTCTCGGTCAGCTGTAGATCGTAGCCGCCCGTTATCCAGTCCTTCACGCCAAGATATACATTATAGCCCAGCATATCCAAAAAGGACGCGCCCAGCGTCTTTGTGTCGTCTTTAGATAAAAGGGTGGCCGCGACGACCGGTCTGACCGGGTCTTCCTTCTTCACGGTCCTGTACAATTCCTGCAGGAATCCCTCGACCCTCTCTCTCCCATATGTCTTGACTACGTCCCCGCGCGCCGAACCGTACCTCCAGGGCGCGTCATTCCATATGCACCATGCCAGTATGGATTCCTCGTCAACGCAGCGCCGGACGTTCTGCACCACGTCCCTTTTAAGGGCCTTGAGCTGGTGGGGAGAACTGAAATCGGTCCAATCGCCGGGATAGGATACGGTAACTATAAGTTTAAGCCCGAATTTCTGAGCGAGGTCGAAAATAAAATCCGGCGGGGTAGAGTAGAACCTTACGGTATTGACGCCGGATTTCTTCATCATCGCAAAGTCATTCTCGAAAACCGAAGCGGGGACCTGGGAATAATGGCTGCTGCCGGCGTAACTCAAATCATAGGAAACGCCTTTTATGATCTCCGGCTCCCTTGGGACTATGAGGATTAAAATAAGGAGAAGAAAGACCCCTGCCGTAAAAGCCATGATCATCCTCTTGACGATCAGGCTTATTATGATGGGGTCTCTCTTAATCTCTTTTTTCGGCATCTATAACTCTAAGAAGAAAATTCCGCAACTGAACGGGCCTCTTACTCGCCTTTTCTGAATAGAAACGTATCCAGATACGCCGTTTCGCCCCTGCCGTTACCGACGTCCATGCCGAATGCCAGCCCTATGTTGTCCAAAGATTTAATGTCCACGCTATTTTCTATTTCGTCCAGCGGAATGACTATCTTCTGCCATTCCGTGGTAAGCGGAGGGAGCATATACTTCGCCTGAGGCATATAGTTCAAGGCATGAGAGTCCCTCGCTATGAACTGAAGTTTCTCTCCGCCCTTTTTCCCCTTGGCCCAGAAGACAAGGCTGTCATAGCCGGATACATCCAGGCTCTCCACCTTTTTCGGCATCGTGGTAACATCGAGGGTAGGACCCATATCCATCGCGAAACTTCCCCAGGAGACGTCCGATTTTATGCCTAGGCCGTTGACGAGGCGGAAAGATTGGCGCCCGCTATGCACGTTAACCGTATCGTAACCCGGCGTGACAGGTTCATAGACCCAGGAATACGGTGTCGTGGCCATTTCGTCCCAATCCGGTTCAAGGGAACCATATACCCCTATCTCGCCTCCTATGTTATTGGGCCAGCCTTCGAAGTCGGCCACCAGAAGATCTCCTTCTTTAACTACGGATTTCTTTTCCTGCCGGACAGGCTCCAAGGGCATGCCCTCTGCCACATCCGGCGCTGCCGCCTCCGTCTCGCCGGCCGTCTCTTCTATTTCCGCGGCCACTTCCTGGGCGGCTTCTTCAACAGAGCCGCTTATTACGTCTGCTTTGACCGAAAGACTTTTGACGCCGGCCTTAGCATCTATAACTTCCTTCTCTGCCGTACCTTCCGTCCCCCCGGCATACACTTTCTCCGGGACCGCGGCAGTCTTTCTCTCTTTGGATAAGTCGGATGAAACCGGTTCTTCGACTACGGAACACCCGGCTATGAAAAACACGCAGACGGTAAGAATTGCCAGAAGACTTTTCACTGAACGCATTGAACTCTCCCTCCTCTTTTATTTGCTTACGCTAAACATGAACGTGTCCACATAGATAGTGGAGCCGCGCCTGTTCCCCTCGTCCATACCAAAGGCTATGCCGAGATTGTCTATGGACTTAAGGTCTATACTTTTGCCCACTCGGGAAAGCGGAATGACTATCTTCTGCCATTCCGTGGTTGCCGTAATAGCGGACGGACTTTTATACTGCGGCATATAATCGAGGGCGTGCGAATCCCTCATAATGACCTTCATCTTTTCTCCTCCGCGGGCGCCTTTCAGCCAGAATGTTATGTATCGAAAACCGGAGGCATCGAAACTCTTCACCTTCTTCGGGACCACCTTAATATCTACGGTAGGCCCCATATCCATGGCGAAACTGCCCCAGCTTTCTTTAGGTTTCGTCCCCGTGCCGGTAACGAGCCTGAAAGATTTATTCCCGTCGTGGACGTTCTCGGTAGTGTATCCGGGCGTCTTGGGCTCATATACCCACGAGTACGGTACCGTCTCCATCATGTCCCAAGCCGGCTCAAGCGAACCGTATACCCCTATATCACCGCCCAGATTGTCCGGCCATCCTTCAAAATCAGCTATGACTACGCTTTCGGTCGCGTCTGCCTCGGCCGCCGCATGAGGCGCAAGAAACAATATACAAACAAACGCGGCAGCTAAAACCGCCTTTATCCTTCCTGTTGCCATGACATACCTCCTTTTTATTAAAACTAACCCATGACGACATCAACTATGTGCCGTTTCTTATCCATCTTAGGCCTTACTATGTTGTGTTGCTGCTTTATGCCGTCCACCTTAATGCTTGATACGCCCCTTTCTACGCCGTTGGGATTTTTTACTCTGATATCGTATACATCGCCTCTGAAAGGTCTCGTAACTGAAAATCTCTTCCATCCGGACGGTATTACCGGGTCAATCCTCAAACCCGTAAATTCCCTGTGAATGCCGAGTATATGCTCTGTCACCGCCAGGAAGGTCCAGGCTGCCGTGCCCGTAATCCAGGTAAACGCGCCTTCTCCGTAACGGTAGGGGTGCTCGGGACCTATAAGATATTCCGCATAGACATAGGGCTCCGTCTTATAAAGGTCGTAATCCTTCTGCGCATTCGGCATTAGTTTCTTCAGGCTTTCATAGGCCTTACCCCCTCTTCCCGCCATGCAATCCGCCACTATCTTGAATGTCGCCGCATGGCAGAAGACCGCGGCGTTCTCCTTGGTGCCCTCCGAAAACATCGTTATCCTGCCCAGCTTCGGGTTATAATTCGAGTATGCGGGATAGAACAATGGGGTGCCGTGCTCTCCGTCCAGGTATCTGTCTATAGATTTTAGGAGTTTGGCCTCCCTCTCCTTGCCGGCCACACCACTCAATAATGCCCAACTCTGGGAATTGACGAATATCCTGCCCTCCTTGTTCTTGGATGTGCCGTAAACCGTGGCATGATCCGTAAAACCGCGGATATACCAGCGCCCGTCCCAGCATAGTTCGTTTATTCTGTCACTCATTATCCCTGCCCGGCGTCTCGCATTCTTGGCCTTTCCGGTCCTTCCGAGGATATCGGCCAGTTCCGCCAGTTGCCTGTATGACCTGACCAAGGCCATAGCAAGCCATACGCTCTCGCCTCTCATCTCTTTGCCGGCTGCGTCTATAGCATCGTTCCAGTCGGCATGGCCTATAAGAGGCAATCCCTTTTTTCCCGTGTCGTTGAAAGTGAAACCGAGGTTCTTTTCCAGATGCTCGAATAATGTACCTTCTCCGTCCCGCGTAACACCTTTTTTCCAATGCATATCCTTCTTTGTGCCTCTGTTTATCCAGGCATCTTTAATATAGGGAAATTTTTCCTCCAGTATACCTCTGTCACCTGTCTCTTTGACATAAGATAAAACCGTTGAAACAAGCCATGTCGGGTGGTCTTTATTAGGCATATGTTTAGCCGGTCCCCGGGTAGAGGACCATCCCGGCGCACACGAGCCGTCCTTTCTTATAAGAGAAGCTATGGTTTTTATCTTTTCCTTTGCGTGCAAGGCATCTATAGCCATAATACCTTCGGCGTCCTGACAGGAATCCCTGTAGCCTCTGCCCCCGGAGCCTTCGTGATAATAAGACGGGGATCGCGACCATAGATTGCATATGTAAACCTGGTACTTTAGCCAGTTATTTGCCATGGTGTTAAAATCTTTGTCGGGCGTGCTTACGCTGATATTTTCTATGATCCTTTTGCGCCAGATCCTCTTGACCCCGGCAAGTTCCGCAAACGCCCTCCCTACATTTCTGTATCTTCCGGCTATCTCTCTGGCTTTGGCCTTGTTGCGAACCTGCCCGAGCACGACCGTAAAGACCTTCTTCTCGCCCGGCTTCAGGTTTACCGAATGCTTGAACGCCCCTATGCCGTCTTCGCCCGAAGCAAGCGCCGAGGCGCAAAATTCACCTGTGAGCGAACTGGGCTTCTCTTCATTATTGTACCTGCCCAGAAATAAATCCTTTCTTGTGGCGCAGTCCGAAACCGCAAGGCTCGAGGCAAAGAATGCTATGGAATCGAAGGGTTTTATATTAAGCGCTTCCCACATGGCCGTCTTCCTCGCGAATATCATCTCGCTCCCGGGTTCGTACCAGAATCTGTTGTAAAGATTCATAATATTTCTGTATCGGAGTTCCTCATGGTAATCCCCTATTAGCCATTCTATATAAGGAACCAAGATCAAGCGCCTCTTTTTTTTGCTCTTATTCTCCACGCTCGCCAACCATACCTCGCAGGTATCGGAACCCGGCACGAAGTATGTTATCTCGGATTCTATGCCGTAATTACGGCTCCTTATGCTTGTGTAGCCGATGCCGTGCGTAGAACGGAAGAATGCCGGTTTCTTCTTGACGGGCTGATAGGTGGCGCTCCAATACCTGCCGGTGTCGGCATCCTTTAGATAAAGATATTTACCGGGTCTGTCTTTATGATAATTTTCGGGATTCCAGCGCGTTATCCTGTCGGATCTGCAGTCCCTGTAAAAGCTGTAGCCCCCGGCGCACTGCGATATGACACAGCAGTATTCTTCGTTGGTAAGATAATTAATCCAGGGCCTCGGCGTATCGGGCCTTTTTATTATGTACTCGGATCCGTCTTTCGAAAAAGTGCCGTATTTCATAACTTCGCAAACCTCTCTATCCTAATCGCTCTCAATCAGCCTTTCGGCCTCCGGGGTTATCTCGTGCATGGCCTCTGCTACGGATTTGGTGCCGTTGAAGACGAGGTCGAGTTTCGGCGTGAGATGGAGTTCGTTTATCTCGCGCCACTTCTTATGGAAAGGCTCGAATACAACGTATTTAACGGCTTCATTCAGCATCTTTTTATTTGAGGGAGGAGCGGGATTGCCGGCAAAATGGGGCCCCATCGCAACTTCCCTCATCGATGGCTGCGTCAGGCCCATCTCTGCAAGCGCTATCTGAGCTTTCTTACCGGTGAGCACTTTCAAAAGATCCCAGGCAAGGTCGGGGTGCTCCGTGTTCTTTAGTATGCAGTAACCCGAACCCCCCGTACCGAAGCTCCTTATGCCGGTAGGCCCTTTGGGAAACATGGCCACATCCCATTCAAAGTCATCGATCTTTCTGAAAAGTGTGCTCTCCCAAAAACCCGACTGATACATGGCCAGTTTGCCCGACATGAAAAGCTGTTGGGCGCCCATCCCCAGATTGCCGAAATCTATCGGGCTGGGCGATACCCTATGTTTGTTTATGAGATCGGCATAGAACTGGAGGCCCTCCACGCCTTCCGGTTCCTCAAGTATGAAGTGCCTAGGATTCTCCACGTTATCTACTATGCCTCCGCCGTTCGAATACACGAAGTTCTGCCAGGTCCATCCGTAATAACCATACTGCTCCACTATCTTCTGGTCTGCCCCTTTTGTCAATGACTTGGCCTTTACCAGAAGATCCTGCCATGTCCAATCGTCTTCGGGATAGGGAATGGCCGCTTCGTCGAAGAGGTCCTTATTGTAATATACGCAGGCAAAGGGCGCGTTATCCCTGGGTATGCAGTAGACCTTGCCGTCAATGGTGAACCTCTCCACTATCTCCGGGAAAAAGGCGTCAATATCGAAATCGGGATCGTCTTCGATGAGGGGCTTTAGATCCAGGAAGGCATCCATGGCCCAGAAATTGACGAATATATTCGCCTCCACGAACATGATATCGGGAGCCGTTCCTCCGGCTATCCTGATAAGCAGCTTGTTGGTATAGGACCCGGCGGGCGTGTGCTCGATTTTGGCCTTTACCCCGGGATGGCTCTCTTGCCATTCATCCACTATGCTGTTGAGCATCTCTATTTCGTCGGTACCTCCCCATATGGCAACCTTTATCACCGGTTTGCTCTCGCCGGCGGGACCGCAGCCCGAAAAATACACAAATAAAAAGGCCGCAAAGATAAAACCGATAATAACCCGCAACTTACCGCTTTCGCGCCTAAGTAAATTCATGATATCGCTCCTTTTTTGTAATACCAAAGGACCCCCCTTTTTTTGTAACCGGAGGTAATAACTCCGATGAAAAAAGCGTTTATAAAATATAAAAAACCGCTTTCTCCTGCCCGTTCTCAAAACGGATTTTTAATATAACATAGGGTAAAATAACTAGTCAAGGCTTTTTGCTGTGCGCACAAAGGCTTGAAGGGCCCTTCCGTCCTTTATTCCCGGCCTGATTTCTATGGAGCTTGAGGCGTCTACGCCATAAGGTCTGACGGCCCTAATGGCATCCTCTACGTTATCCGGGCCCAGCCCTCCGGAGAGTATAAGCGGTTTACCCGTATCCTTTACTTTTAACGCGATATCCCAGTCAAGGACCCTGCCGGTTCCGCCGCGCGCATCCTGAGAGTAAGAATCTAATAGATAGGCAAAAACGTCACGATACCCCTTTATGAGACTTAATACGGAAGAATCCTTTACCCTAAAAGCTTTTATTACTTTT